>Ga0129308_1000191_pt1 | contig 107431 bp, 96 predicted proteins | sample L827metagenome_FD_94440 | JGI IMG/M metagenome (GOLD analysis project Ga0129308, IMG submission 94440) | Ring-tailed lemur group fecal microbial communities from Wisconsin, USA - L827 metagenome | ecosystem: Host-associated > Mammals > Digestive system > Large intestine > Fecal | place: USA...
TTGGAGCCTTTCTTAAACCATCGGGTGGTAGGAAAATAGAACCAAACCACAGTATCTCCAACAGTATAGCATACAGTCCTTGGAGAGGGACTATAAACACTACTACTTTATAATACGAGGAAATTATTTTGAATATAGTGATTGGTTTACTGATACCGTTTTTGGGAACAACCTTAGGCGCAGCCTGTGTTTTTTTCCTGAAAGACGAATTGAATCCGCTGGTTCAAAAGGGGCTTTTAGGCTTTGCCTCCGGTGTGATGGTGGCAGCCTCCGTCTGGTCGCTTCTGATACCAGCCATTGATATGTCGGGAGAGATGGGAAGATTGGCTTTTGTCCCGGCGGCAGTGGGCTTTGCTCTTGGAATGGTATTTTTATTTGCCATGGACAGGGTGATACCCCATCTTCATTTAAACGAGGAGAAGCCGGAGGGGCTGCCAAGCCAGCTAAAAAAAACAACCATGCTGGTACTAGCTGTCACCTTGCATAACATTCCAGAGGGAATGGCGGTAGGAGTGGTATTTGCCGGGCTTTTGTCGGGAAATGAAAAAATTACCGTAGCGTCGGCAGTGGCGCTTTCTGTGGGAATCGCCATTCAGAATTTTCCGGAGGGGGCAATTATCTCTCTTCCTTTAAAAAGCGAGGGAGGCAGCAGGTGGAAATCCTTTTTTTACGGCATGGCGTCCGGTGTGGTAGAGCCAATCGCGGCAATGCTTACGATACTTCTGACGGGAGTCGTGACGCCGATTCTTCCCTATCTTCTGGCATTTGCCGCAGGAGCAATGCTCTATGTGGTGGTGGAGGAATTATTGCCGGAGGCGTCCGCGGGAGAGCACAGCAATATTGGAACCATTGGTTTTGCAGCAGGTTTTCTGCTTATGATGATTTTAGATGTGGCACTGGGCTGAGAAATGTGATATAATGAGCGCAAGAGAGTCAACGTGCTTGCATGATTGACGAACGGCGAATGTTGATCATGTGCCGTTTTTGCGCATGATATACTCGTGTTAGGCAATGCGCAGCGCCGATTCGAACCTTACACTGCGCAGCAGACAGGAGAAAAAGGATAAGGAGTATAGTGTATGATGCAGGATGATTTGAGAGCACAGCTAATCAAACAGTTTCCGTCCGATGCGGTGGAAACCACTGACGTGGAAGGCAGAGTGATATATGCCTGTCCTACCTGCAAGCGTCCCATTACCGTCAATTCTGAAAAATGCGGCGGATGCGGTCAGGCAATCGCCTGGGGGCATATCAGGAAACAGGAAGCGGCAAAGGGCGTAAAGACGGCAATCATGAAATTTGAAGTGCCGGGGGATTTTACAAAGGGAGACTGCAGAAAGTGTCCGCTTTCTTATATCACAAAAGAAAATAACGATAATGTGTATGAATGTCCGCTGAAAATGCGTGCACACTGTAAATTAGAATTATCGTAAAACCGGGGGGATGCGGGAACGCATCCCTTTTGACATGACTGGGAAACGGCAGGCGCCCTGTTCAAAGGCAGAATATCGGGAGGAAAACTTATGGAAAAAATACAATACATCTGGATGGGGGCAGGCTTTGTGCTGCTGGCGCTGTTTGCAGCGCCGCTTTTGACAAAAGGAATTATCAATATCGGGACGGTGACGGGAATCGTGTTTGCCGGGCTGCTGATTTTTTACGGACGTTTTATGGGGAATATCCATGAAAAAATAAGGGCAGCGGCGGGGACGCCGGGTGGAAAAATAGCGCTGACAGCCGCGGTAATGCTTGCGGCAGCCATTTTGGTGACGGCAGCGGCAGAGACGGTGCTGATGGTAAGGGCAGCGTCAAATCATCCGCCGAAAAATACCACGGCAGTGGTGTTAGGCTGCAAGGTCAAAGGCACGAAGCCCAGCCGGATTTTGCAGGAGCGGTTAGACGCCGCCTATGATTATCTTATGGAAAATGAAGAGGCAGTGGCGGTTTTATCCGGCGGAAAGGGAGCGGATGAGGAAATTTCCGAGGCGCAGTGCATGTTTGAATATCTGACGGCAAAAGGCATCGAAGAAAACAGGCTGCTGTTGGAGGACGCCTCCACCACCACAAGGGAAAATCTTATTTTTTCCAAGGAGATTTTAAAGGAGCAGGGCTTGGGAGAGAGAATTACCATCATTACCAGCGATTTCCATGGGTACCGCGCCTGTGATATGGCAGAAAAGTTAGGGCTGGAGAGCTATTGCACGCCGGCGCATACCTTCTTTGTCTATCTGCCGACGTATTATGTGCGGGAATTGTATGGAATTTTATATTATAAGATAGCGCATTCTTAAATTGGAAAGGTGAGAGGAGTATATGGCAGGAAAATATTATGCAGTACGGGCGGGAAGAACACCCGGAATTTATTACAACTGGAACGACTGCAAGGCTATGGTAGACGGTTTTCCGGGAGCGGTTTATAAGAGCTTTAAGACGCTGGCGGAGGCGGATGTCTTTATGCAGGGTGGTATGCCGGAAAATGCAGCAAAAAAGGAAATGAAAGCTGGCAGGGCAGTAGAGGACAGTGCAGCAAGAGAGGAAAAGAATAAAGAAAGCATAAGCAAGAAAGAGCCGGCAGCAAATCAGGAATTGCCGGAGGTCTATGCTTTTGTGGACGGCTCCTTCCATGCGGCAAAAAAAATTTACGGCTATGGCGGCTTTCTGATACATCACGGGGAAAAAGAGGTGCTTCAGGGCTCCGGAAACGAGCCGGAAATGGCTTCTATGCGGAATGTGGCAGGGGAGGTTTTAGGCAGTATGGCGGCAATGCAGAAAGCGCTGGAGCTTGGGTTAAAGGAACTGACGATTTACTATGACTACATGGGAATTGAAATGTGGGCAACAGGGGCATGGAAGCGCAACAAAGCAGGAACTATCGCTTATTATGACTATGTGAGCGCCATCAAAGATAAATTGAAAATAAATTTTGTAAAAGTAAAGGGGCACTCCGGCGTGGAGGGCAACGAAGAGGCGGACAGGCTGGCAAAGCAGGCGGTTGGGATTTTGTCGGAATAGAAGGCGCTAGAACAAAGAAAAAAGAGAAACCAGAGCCGCAGCCTTATGCTGTCGTCTAAGATTCCCCTTTTTTCTTTTTTTGTTTGATTTCATATGCTCTCTTTCCATAAAACTAAGCAATGGCATCAAATCCGTTTGATGCGTCCTCCGGTTCCACTTTTGACATCGCCTCTAACATTGCTGCAAAGGAGCAGGCTTCCTGTCTGGAGCGGCTGTGGGAGTCTCGCTTCTGAGGTGTAATCCGCTTGGTGCGGGTTACGGGGTTTACAGGTGGCAATGAGGTAATAGCTTCTACGTAGATTGCGACAATCATCCTCCTTGATAAAAATGCCGTTTACATAGTTCTTTGCTCCTTTGTACTATATATCGGATAAAAAATTATGAAATTAACAATATTTTGTGTATTTTTTGAAAAAATATGATATGATTTACGCAGATGGATACAAGAACCTATTCGCAGAAAAATAAGGGAGAACGAGGAAAAAATGAATTACGCAGAAATAAAACCATATTCCATAGAAAACGGCACAGGGGTAAGGGTGTCCTTATTTGTGTCCGGCTGCAACAACCGCTGCAAGGGGTGCTTTAACCCGGAAACATGGGATTTCGCCTATGGGAACCCCTTTACGAAGGAGACGGAGGAAGAGATATTAAAGGAATTAGAGCCATCCTACATTGCGGGACTGACCCTGCTGGGAGGGGACCCCGGGGAACCGCAGAACCAGCGGGGATTGCTGCCTTTGCTCCGGGCGATGAAAGAGCGGCTGCCGGAAAAAACGGTCTGGGCGTACAGCGGATATCATTATGAGGAGTTCCTTCCGGAAGGCAGGGTGTACTGTGAGGCTTCGGAGGAATTTCTCGGGTATTTGGATGTACTGGTGGACGGACCTTTCATCCTGGAACAAAAAGATATTTCTTTAAAATTCCGCGGCTCAAAAAATCAGAGAGTGATAGACGTAAAAGCCACCAGAGAAAGAGGGGAAGTTGTATTGGCAATGGAGTAAAACGAAGTTGCCATTTTTTTTGCACATAAGTTAGTTAAAACTAACAAAATATGCCAGAAGAGAATTTGAAAGTGATTTTTTCCAGCAGATTCATTTAAGAATTGTCCAGATTGTGAAGAATTGTCCATAGACAAACATGGATTCAGACAGTATGATACTTTGCAGGTAGTCACGACTAACCGATGAGCGGAGGTGATTGTAATACGAAGCAAAATAAACGAACAAAATGGATTATAATTTTATTAATTATTTTATGCCTGCTGTCAGCGGTTGTCACTCTCTGCGTGGGTGCAGTTAAAATCCCTGTTGCAGATACGTTTACTGTGCTGATGGAGCGGCTGTTTGGCGTGAAAACCGGCAGGGAGGTTTCTGTTGCCTTTGAGCAGATTATCTGGGAGCTTCGGATGCCGCGTGTGATTTTAGGTTTTCTGGCGGGGAGCGGTCTGGCACTCTGCGGCTGTGTCATGCAGGCGGTGGTGCAAAATCCCATGGCAGACCCCTATATTCTCGGTGTGTCTGCGGGCGCAACTCTGGGAGCAACCGGCTCCCTCTTTCTGGGGCTTGGGACAATATCGGGACTGTGGGCTTTTGTGGGCGCAGGCGCAGCGTGCTTTCTGCTGTTGGCGCTCTCGTCTTCGGATGGAAAAACGACTTCTGTGAAACTGATTTTATCCGGCATGATTGTCAATGCGCTGCTGACGGCATTTTCTAATTTTATCATTGCGGTGGCAGGGGATTCGGATGGGATGATGTCTATTAAATTCTGGACAATGGGTTCTCTTACCCGTGCAGGCTGGGACAATATCGGAATGATAGCCTTTGTGGTGGCTGCGGCGGGTATTTTTTTCCTGTCACAGGCGCGGACGCTTGATGGTTTGATGATGGGTGAGGAGGCTGCCACAACGATTGGCATTAACACTTTTCGGTGCAGGCTGGTTTATTTACTGGTAATTTCGCTGCTGACCGGTGTACTGGTATCGGTCTGCGGTACGATTGGTTTTGTGGGTCTGATTATTCCCCACGTGGCACGGGCTGCTGCGGGGACTGCCCATGGCAGGCTGATTCCCGTCACGGCGCTGTCGGGAGGCTTGTTTATGATGTGGGTGGATGCAGTTGCCCGCAGCATGATTCCCAATACGGAACTTCCGGTGGGAATTTTCACCGCACTGATTGGGGCGCCGTTCTTTGTCTATGTGATGGTTCGGAAAAAATATGGGTTTGGAGGTAACTAAATGAAGCTGGAAGCAGATGGTATTGAAGTATCAATCGGAGGAAAGAAAATCGTTCGTAATCTGTCTCTTCAAATTCCCGACCGGAAATTTTCGGCTCTGCTGGGCGCAAATGGGAGCGGAAAAACCACGTTGCTTCGTGCCATTTACCGTACGCAGAAAATGGACAGTGGAATTGTCCGGCTGGATGAGAAAGATATCGCACATTTTTCCGGGAAAAAGATTGCGCGGAAAATGGCGGTCATGGGACAGTTCAATCAGATTAATTTTGATTATACCGTCCTTGACGTTGCCCTTATGGGACGTTATCCGTTCCACTCGCTGTTAGAGCAGGAAAAAGAGCAGGATTATGAGATTGCTTTGGAGGCATTAGATAAGGTAGGTATGAAATCTTACCGTGACCGGAATTTTCAGTCCCTTTCCGGCGGGGAAAAGCAGAGGGTGATTCTGGCACGCGCCCTTACTCAGTCCCCGGAAGTTCTGATTTTGGATGAGCCGACAAATCACCTTGATATCCGTTACCGATTGGAAATTTTGTCCATCATCAGGGAACTGAAAATTACGGTGCTCGCCGCATTGCACGATATCGGTCTTGCCGCACAGTTTTGTGATTATCTTTACCTTATGAAACAGGGGCAGATAGTAACGCAGGGCGCACCGGAAACGGTTATGACGCCGGATACCATTCGGGAAATTTTTGAAGTGAATGCGGCTGTTTATTCCAGCCCCATCAACGGGCAGATTTCAATTCAATATTTATAAAAAAGCGGGTACAGCCCGCGGAAAGAGGAAGAATTTATGCAGAAAAAGAAAATGATGAGTGTTGTAGCTGCGGCGGCTGCCGCTGTTTTACTGATAACAGGCTGTGGTCAGAACACAGCGAACAACGGAGTTTCAGATGCTTCGGCTAAGGAAACCGCCGATGAGTTACAGAGTGAGGCGTCCGTGGATGCGTCCGAGGAAGAGACAGAGACTTCACAGGAGGATTCTTCTGAGAAAACATCTTATCCGCTGACCATACAGATTTACGATGCGGATGGGAATCAGGTGGATATGACTTACACCCAGGCTCCGGAACGTGTTCTTTCCACCCAGCTTTCCACCACAGAACTGCTTATCAAACTGGGACTGAAAGATAAAATTATCGGCGTGTTTGACAATGACAACGCATTGAAGGGGGAAATTGCGGACGAAGTGGCGGCTCTCCCCAGTCTCGGTGATAAGAAATCCGTTTCCAAAGAAGCGATTCTTGCCGTTGAGCCGGATATGATTCTTGGCAAAGGCCCCCTGATGTTTACGGACAGCTCCATTGGCACGGTGCAGTCTTACCAGGAACTCGGCATTCCTGTATACACGGAACTTGCCAGCGCCGATATTGACCAGTCGTTAGAAAATATCGTGGAGGATGTGCGCAATATCGGTGAAATTTTTGATGTGCAGGACGCCGCAAATGCTTATGCGGATGAACTTCAGCAGCGTATTGACGCTTTGCTGGAGGAAGTGAGCGGACAGACAGGAGAGAGTCAGAAAGTTCTGTTTATGGCAGGGTATTCCGAGGAAACCTTTGTTGCTTTCAATTCTCAAATGAGCAGCTGTATGCTGAATACGCTGAATGCTGAAAATGTGCTGGACAAAGGCGGGAATGGCTTGACCCTTGAAAATCTGGTGTCCATGAATCCGGATGTGATTGTCTATGTGCGTGCAGACCGGTTTGCTTCCACCGATGAAAATGCAGTGGAGCAGCTGCTGGCTAACGAGGTGGTTTCTGAGGTGCCCGCCATTGCGAACCAAAAAGTCATTGAGATGGATTATGATGACGTGATGGATTACGGCGCACGCATCATTGATGCGGCAGAAACGCTGTATGAGTTCATGTATAGCGAATAAAACAAATACAGATAAAAATGTTACGGTATAAGGCGGCTGGGAGGAAATCCCATCCGCTTTTTGTAAATCCGGCTGAAATAGCAGGCGTCCCGGTATCCGACCTGCTGTGCCGCCTCGGTGACGGTACAGCTGCCGGAGCGCAGCAGGTCGGTGGCGATTTTGATTCGATAGTTAATCAGATAGTCGATGGGGCGGATTTTTTTAAATTTGTAAAAAAGGTAGCTGATATGGGCAGGCTTTTCATTGACCCGTTCTGCCAGAAAATCAAGGGTAATGGGTTCTGCATAATGTTCCGAAATAAAGTGCAGCAGTTCATTCATCATCTGGCTTTCGTTGTAGGCAACTTCGGGCTGAAAATCAGAAAAAATCTCAGAAAAATATTCTTCGGTCAGCTTTTCCAAAGCAAATTGCTCCTGAATGCCGGCTTCCGGATTGATTTTCAAAATCTGATTCAAAATCTCAATGGTCTGTTCAGGGTGTTTCAGCCGATGGGAAAAGAGCAGGCGCTGTTTGTTTTCGTAATACATGTTGATGTAGTGGAAGTCCTGCTCGCCGAGTGCCGAAATGGTCAGCATTTTGCCGGGACAGCCGTGGAGAAACATTCCGCGCTGTACGATAAAAGGTTCATGTCCAAAGGAAAAAACTGCCTGTCCGGATACCGGGACAATCAGCGCGCTTTTTAAGGTCTGGTAACTGTTGTTTTCCCCGGCGTGCAGTGTAAAACTGCGAAAACCCACGGAGGACAGTTTCCCCTGATTATATTCTTCAAATAAAAGTTTGAGCGGTTCGCATGTGGTGGACAGCTGGTTCATCATAAAATCTCCTTTGTGGTTAGTCATGACTAATATATCACAAAACGGGAGGGATTGTCTACTGCCGCAGACCGTTAAATAAAGGAAAAAAGATATGATAGAACAAAAAATTGGTACACACAAAATTCTGATAGAACTGCCGGAGCAGGGACTCAGGCAGACCCGGAACGCCGCTATTTTTCTAAACGATGGCGGAATGCTTTCACAATTTCAACTTCAAGCCGGGAATGCGGTTTTGTTTGGAATAGTTCCCAATGACCGCCTTTCCGAATATACCCCCTGGCACGAAAAAGCCATAAAACCCGGTGCGCCGGATTTCGGCGGGCAGTTATCAAGGTATCACGCGGAACTGCTGACGGAAATTCTTCCGCCCCTTGTGCAGGAATATCATCTGGACAGCGCACAGCTGGCTTACGGCGGTTTTTCCTTGGGCGGGCTGGCTGCTGTATTGAGTCTGTGGGAGACGGAGAGGTTTCGTTATGTGTTTTCCCTCTGCGGTTCTTTCTGGTATCCCAGTGTGCTGGATTTTATGGCACGGGAACAGGCGGTCAGCCGGAATGCAGAGCTTCTGCTGCTCAATGGGGCACAGGAAGGAAAGAACCATAACAATCGGCTGGGCGGGGCTGCTTTCTGTGCAAAGCAGGCGCATCAGCTGTTAAAAGAGAAGTTTTGCGTAACATCCGTCATAGATGAGTATGCCCATCATGAGCGAAAAGCGGAGCGGCTGCAGCTTGCTGTCTCATGGCTGGAGAAACGTTTTTCCAGGGAAGAAAACGCCCTGTAATCATTTGCAAAAACCGACAGCATGTGCTATAATCCTTGAAATAAGCGGTTTATGGCAAATACGGAGTTGGATAATTTAGTTATGATTAGGGAGATTGGAGCATGAAATTTACATGGAAAACAGTAGCCGCATTGCTCTGTTATGCACTGGGAGTTTTGGGCTGGTGTTATGTGGGCGGCTACATGATTCTGACAAAACCACTCAAAGCGTTGGTTGTGGCATATCTGGCAAAGGAATTGACCATCGGGAAAATTCTTGTGGCGCTGATACAGGCGTTCCTTTATCTGTCTCTGGCAGGGGGAGTCTGGTGCGTCGGTTATATGCTGAGCAATCATTTTAAAGAATAAGAAATCGCCACTTTGTGGCAAATTGCAGGTTTTCAAAGAAAATTGCAGTCAGAGGCTGTCGGCGGACAGCCTTTTTGTATGCAACTTTAGTTGCATGCAGCCTTAGTTGCATGCAGCTTTAGCTGTATGCAGCTTTAGCTGTATGCAGCCTTAGCTGTACACAGCTTATGGGCTTAGATTGGAAATGGAACTTAGCTGTAAAGAAGTTAGTTATGATGAAGTGGGAGGGAGAACTATGGTTTTACGAACGCCGTCTTATTATAGAGAATTTCACTGCATTGCAGGGGCATGTAAAGACAACTGCTGCATTGGCTGGGAGATAGACATTGATGAGGAAACGGAAGCGTACTACAGAGAGATAGAGGGAGCTTTTGGACAGCGGCTCCGTGAAAATATGGAGGGAAACAGCTTTACCCTGCGGGAAAACGGCTGGTGTCCTTTTTTAAATGGGGAAAAGCTCTGCGATATCTGTATCGAATTAGGGGAAGAAGCGTTAAGCGAGGTCTGCACCGAGTATCCCAGATTTACCATGGAATATCCCGGCGTGCGGGAAAAAGTGCTCTGTCTCTCCTGCGAGGAAGCGGGCAGGATTGTGTTTGGAAGTAAAGAGAAAATCGGATGGGAAAGCCAGGAGCTTCCCGGCGTGTATGATGGGGAGGACTGGGAAGAGGAAGACTTTGCGTTTGCAGAAAAATTACAGCAGGTGAGGGAGCGGGCGGTGGAACTTTTGCAGCAGAGAGAGCTTTCCATAGAGAAAAGAACCGTAAATTATCTCAGATACATAGCCGGAATGCAGCAGGAATTATTCGGCGCAGTTCCCAGAGAGAAAAGCGGAAAAAGCAGAACTCCCTATGAATGCTTTCGGGAGCGTCTGGCATGTTACGGGGAACTGGAGGTGCTAGACGGGGAGTGGGAGAAAACAAAGGCGGAGCTGGCGGAGTTTTTCTGCTCCGAAAATTATGAGCAGAGCCACAGGGAATTTGCGGAAAAACTGCGGCAGCGGGAATATGAATACGAACATCTGCTGGTTTATTTTACAAACCGCTATTTTATGCGGGCGTTCTATGACGACAATCTTTTTGCCAGGGCACAGTTTGCAGTGGCGGGCTTTTTGCTGCTGCGGGATATGGACGTGGTGTGCTGGAAACAGAATGGGGAAGCATTTTCTCTGTCGGACCGGATTGATACCGTGCGGATTTATGCGAAAGAGGTGGAGCATTCCGAGGAAAATATAGAAAGTCTGGGGGATATGTTTCTCTTTGAGGAGGTTTTTTCTTTAGAGGAACTGGAAAAGCAGATTTTATGCACGGAATCCGCAGAAATGTGATATGATAAAGGAAAGTGTTTGATATCAGGAAGAAAAAGGAGAGCGGGCAGATGAAGGTAATTTTAGTGAATGGAAGTCCCAAGGAAAAGGGCTGTACTTATACGGCGTTAAAAGAAGTGGCGGACACGCTGGAAAAGCAGGGCATCGAGACAGAGATTTTTCAGGTGGGGGCAAAGGCGGTGGCAGGCTGTATCGGCTGCAACGTCTGCATTTCCACAGGAAAATGCTTTGTGGATGACGGCGTGAATGAGTTCGTGGAGAAGGCAAGGACGGCGGACGGCTTTGTGGTGGGCTCTCCGGTGCATTATGCGGCGGCATCCGGCGCCGTTACATCTTTTTTAGACCGGGCGTTTTACGGAAAAGGGGCTGCCTTTGCGGGAAAACCGGGGGCGGCGGTGGTAAGCTGCAGACGGGGCGGCGCTTCAGCGGCATTTGACCAGCTGAACAAATATTTCACCATCAACAGTATGCCGGTGGTTTCCTCCCAGTACTGGAACCAGGTTCACGGCAATACCCCGGAGGAGGTGCGGCAGGATGCGGAAGGGCTGCAGACCATGCGGACTCTGGGAAATAACATGGCATGGCTGTTAAAATGCATCGAAGCGGGAAAAGCGGCAGACATTACCTTCCCGGAGCGGGAGCCGGCGGTCAAGACGAATTTTATCCGCTAAATCCATTGCGGAAAGAATGCGCACCATGCATCATTGGATGGGAGAATTGGCGAAGGGCAGCTTCCGGCTAGGAACATAAGAGTCGGCGGAAGCGGCAGGATAAAACAGAAAACATGCAGTAGGAGAAAAGGAATGCAGAGCACGAATTCTATTCGGGAAGTAAGACGGCTGCGGGAGGAACAGAGGAAAAATGAAGCCCGGATGAAGCGGCGCAGAAAACGGAAAAGGCAGCAGAGGATGGTGGGAGCCGTCATGGTGCTTACGGTTTTGATGGTGCTTTTTCTGGCGGGCTTTGGAATCTACCGTATCTGGAGCAGCCGGACGAGGGAGGCGCAAGTGGAGCTTCCGGTGGAAAAAAAGAAATATATCGAAGAGCGCCCGGAGCTTTTAGTGGAGCTGCTTGACATCAATGAGTATTCCAGACCCGGCACGGCGTTAGAGCAGGTCAACGGCATTGTGGTGCACTATACGGCAAATCCCGGAACCACGGCGGAGCAGAACAGAGGCTATTTTCAGGGGCTTGCCCAGAGCGGGGAAACCTATGCCAGCAGCCATTTTGTCATAGGACTTTCCGGGGAAATCGTGCAGTGCATTCCCTGTAACGAGATTGCCTATGCCTCCAATGAGCGGAATGCGGACACGGTTTCCATAGAGTGCTGCATTCCCGACGAGACGGGGAAATTTAACGATGCCACCTATCAGTCCCTGGTAAATCTGGTGGCGTGGCTGATGGGAAGATATGAGCTGACGGCGGAGGATGTGATAAGGCACTATGACGTAACCGGAAAAGCCTGCCCGAAATACTATGTGGAAAATGAGTGGGCGTGGGAGCAGTTTAAGGCAGATGTGGTGGCATATATAGATACTTATGGGATTGAAAAAACGGAGGAAATACAGTAGAATACAACTATCAAGAACTGTTCAAAAATAACAAAAGCTATTTTTGAACAGTTCCTAAAGGACGGGATATGTTAGAGAGAAGTTGCGAGAAGTTACAGAGAAAAGAAAATTTAAGGGAGACCCTGCAGCTTTTGCGGAATGAGGCAAAGGACGGACAGAAGGCGGAAGAATTAAGGGGACTGCTGGGTGATGGAAGCCTTCTGACGGAGCTTTTGCAGGAGGAAGAACCCAAGGTGCGGAAAAATGCGGCGCTGCTGCTGGGGGATTTGAAAATGCAGCAGGCGGCGGGAGCATTGTGGGAGGCGTATCAGAAGGAGATGACGCTTTTTGTGAAAAGCTCTTATCTTGCCGCACTGGGAAAACTAGAGGTGCCGGATTTGACGGAGGCTTTCAAAGAGCGGATGGAGACCCTCTCCCGGCTTGTTCCGGCAGAAAACGAAAAGAAGCATGTCAATGAGGAAATCCGGGAGTTGAGTAAAATTCTAACCCGTATAGAAGGGGTAAAAAAGCATACCTTCCGTGGTTTTCAGAATCCTCATGAGCTGGTGCTCACCACCAACCATAACAGCCGGAATGTGACGGCAGGGGAGGCGGCGGAGCTTTCGGCGGCGGTGCGCAGAACGGTAAAGCCCCATCCGCTGGGTGTGCTGGTTTACACAAAGGAACTCCTTCCCTTTGCAAAGCTTCGGACTTACCGGGAACTGCTTTTTCCCATTTACGGGAAGGGAGAGCTGCACCGGGAGCCGGAGGCAGCGGCGGCGGATATCTGGGAATCGGATTTGTGGGCATTCCTCACGGAGTGCCATAAAGAGGACACGCCCTTTTATTTCCGGCTGGAATTAAAGACGAAGATGGATTTGGCGGAGAGAAGCAGCTATGCCAGAAAATTTTCCTCGGAACTGGAACGGTTATCCGGGCGCAGGCTGGTGAATTCTACCGGAGATTACGAGATAGAAATCCGTCTGTTGGAAACGAAGGACGGAAAACGGGTACCGTTTTTAAAGCTGTATACGATTTCCGATAAACGGTTCTCTTACCGGAAACGTGCGGTGGCAGCCTCCATCCATCCGGCAGCGGCGGCAACACTGCTGCGGCTGGCTAAGCCTTATTTAAAGGAGGAAGCCCAGATACTTGACCCGTTCTGCGGTGTGGGGACGATGCTGATTGAGCGGGATATTTTAGTTCCGGCGAGGGAAAAATATGGCATCGACATTTTTGGCGAGGCAGTGGAGGGGGCAAGGGAGAACGCCGCCTTAGCCGGGGAGAAGATTAATTTTATCCACAGGGATTATTTTGATTTTACCCATAAATATCTCTTTGACGAGATTATCACCAACATGCCTGTGCGGGGCAAAAAGACAAAAGAGGAAATGGATGGTTTTTACGCCGCCTTTTTTGAAAAATCCAAAACGCTGCTGGCGGCGGGAGGAAAAATCATTTTCTATTCCAATGAGGAAGGCTTTGTAAAGAAGCAGCTGAGGCTCCATCGCGAGTACCGTCTGCTGCAGGAATTTTGTATTCGGGAAAAGGAACATTTTTACTTATATATTGTAGAATTAAAGGGGTAACGCTATGACATTAACGAAAGAAAAGCAAACCGGGCAGGCAGAGACGGAGCAGGGGCTTTTGGATGCGTCTCTGATGCAGAATTTACAGGACCGTTTCTGTGATGCGAATCATGTGTATCTGGTATGCCTGAACAAAAACAGGGGGATTGTGACAAAGGCATATGGTTCGAAGGAGGAGCTGGACTATCTTCACAGCATTGTGAATACGGAGCGGCATGTGGAGCTGTTGGAAAAACTGGTGGACAGCAGCATCGAGAGCGTGATTGAGGAAGACTGCGGCAGGGACGACGTCAAAATGTGCGGCGTATCCATCCGGGTAGGCGGCGTGACAGAGGCAATCTGGATTGTGATAGGGGTGTTGGAGCAGGAGGGTGCTTCTGTGCCGGAATATATCATGCGGACGACGCCGGAGCGCTACTATAAGTCTCTGGAATTTTTGGAAACCTTATCGAAGCAGATGTTTGCCGTAAAGCTGGAAGAGCTGATGGCGCAGGAGGCATTTTTAAAGAGCCGTGAGTCGGAAGCACAGATGGAGACGGAGCTGCACCGCAACGAGACAATGACAGCCATTGTAAAAATGCTGGAGTCGGAGGATTCCTTTGAGCAGGTGGTAAGCCATATTTTAAAGGTGACCTGTGGCTATCTGGGTATTTCTGCAGGAGCTTTGCTGCGGGAAAATAAGGATGGGGCGACGGTGGACGTTATCTGCCGGTATACGGCGCCGGGGGTAGAGTCCGGGGCTGGCTTTTCTCAGGGGATTTTAAAGGAAAATCTGCCTTTTTACAATGGAAAACCCTATATGATTTCCTCGGATTCCATGATGCCGGAGGAATTTAAACGTCTTTTTGAACAGCAGGGGCTTAAGGCGGCGATGTTTCTTCCCGTGGAGGTCAACGGACATACCGGAATGTACCTCTGCCTGTGTGAAACTGCCGGAAAGCATACCTGGGACGGGGCAGAGATTAAATTTATCAGTGACGTGAAGCGTATTATCCAGAGCATTTTGCATAAGCGGGTGGCGAAAAACTCCCTGGCAAGCTCTTATGCGTCCCTAGAGGCGATTCTGGAAAATATCGGCTGCGCCGTTTATGTGGTGGACCCGGTGGAAAAGACCACGCTTTATGCGAATCAGCGTTTTAAGAAGGCGTTCCAGAAGGGGCTGGTGCAGATGCAGCTGGAGCTGGAAAAGGAAAAGCCGGGAGAAAAAGAAACCTGTTTCCGGGAAATTTACCAGAAGGAGGAGAACCGCTGGTTTGATTTGCACAGTACCCAGATTGACTGGGTAGACGGCAGGAAGGTGCTGCTGTGTACGATTTATGATATTACGGATAAAAAGCTTTACCAGCAGAAGATTGAACGGCAGGCGAACAATGATTTCCTTACCGGGCTTTATAACCGGATGCGCTGCGAACAGGATTTACAGCGTTATATTGAGCAGACGAAAGAGTTCAATGGCGAGGGTGCGCTGTTTTATATTGATTTGGATGATTTTAAGCATATCAATGACGGACTGGGGCATCAGTACGGAGATGTGCTGTTAAAAGAGATTTCCAACAGCTTAAAGAGGATTCCGGGGGTGGAGAATAACTGTTACCGTATGGGCGGGGATGAATTTATCATTATTCTATCTTACCTTCATATTTCCATGCTGAATCAGATATTGGACGAGATTAAAGCTCTGTTTACAAAGCCGTGGATGTTAAAGGGGGCGGACTATTACTGTACCATGAGTATGGGCGTGGTGCGTTTCCCCACCAACGGCGATACGGTGGAGGAGCTGATTAAAAAGGCGGATATTGCCCTCTACGTGGCGAAATGTTCGGGGAAGAACCGCATTGAGTTTTATGAGGAAAATGTGGAGGCGGGGGAGAAATCCTATCGGCGTCTGGATTTAGAAAAAAATATGAGGAACGCAACCCAGAATTCCTGCCGGGAGTTTGAGGTGTATTTCCAGCCCATTGTGGACGTGACAAAGCCGGGGAATCCCTGCGCCGGAGCAGAGGCGCTGATACGCTGGAATTCCGGGGAAATGGGGCTGATTCCGCCCACCGATTTTATTCCTTTAGCCGAGTACTTAGGGCTGATTAACCCCATCGGGGAATATGTGTTGAGGGAGGCGTGCAAGAGGTGCAAATACTGGAACGATATGGGACATCCGGATTATAAGGTCAATGTCAATCTGTCTGTGGTACAGCTGCTGCAGAATGATATTGTGGAGCGGATTTATCAGGTGATTCAGGAGACGGGAATTGCGCCGAAAAACCTTACCCTTGAGGTGACGGAGAGCCTTGCCATCAACGATATGACCCGCATGAAACAGATTTTGGCGGAAATCAGAAGGCTTGGAGTGCGGGTGGCGTTAGATGATTTCGGGACGGGCTACTCTTCCCTGAACCATATCCGGGAAATGCCGATTGACGTTATAAAGATTGACCGCTGTTTTATCATTGATATCGGCAGGGATGATTTTTCCAGCGCCTTTGTAAAGATGGTGGCGGAGCTGGCTTCCGCGATTCAGGTAAAGGTATGCGTGGAGGGCGTGGAAACCGAAGAACAGATTGAGGCGCTGAAGGAGAGCAAGATACAGCTGATACAGGGGTATTATTTTGGCAAGCCCATGAGAGCGGAGGTATTTGAGAAACAGTATCTATAATACAAACAATAGCAAAAAATAGAAAAATTTGAAAAGAAAAAATAAAAAAGTGATTGACAAGTGAGCTGTTGTTTGTTATGATATACAAGTCGTCACGAGAGATGATGATTTGCGGAAGTGTCGGAACTGGCAGACGAGCAAGACTAAGGATCTTGTGGGCATTGCGCTCGTGTGGGTTCAAGTCCCATCTTCCGCATTGTTTTCACTCAAATAAGACGATGTGCGCAGGAGTGGCGGAATTGGCAGACGCGCAGGCTTCAGGTGCCTGTGGTAGCAATATCGTGTGGGTTCAAGTCCCATCTCCTGCATTAACAAATAGGAAACAGGTAATTCGGAGCAAATGCTGTGCTTCGGATTTTTTTTGCGTCATTCGGAAATGCGCCTTTGGATAAAAAAATGAAAAAAGAAAAAGGAAATCCTGCATTTCCACGGAATATTAGTATTGTAATCACTGTGTGACAATTTATCCGAAAAGGAGACTAAAAATGTCAATACGGGAACAAATCGAACAAATGGAGCGGGAAATTTTAAGTCCCTATGCCACCTTGAGCGAAAATTCCAAGGGCAGGGACGTGCCGGAAGAGCAGTGTGATATCCGTCCGGTGTTCCAGCGGGACAGAGACAGAATCCTGCACTGCAAGGCATTCCGCAGACTAAAAAATAAAACACAGGTATTTCTTACGCCCAAGGGAGACCATTACCGAACCAGACTTTCCCACACCTTAGAGGTGTCCCAGAATGCCAGAACCATCGCCAAGGCGCTGCGGTTAAACGAGGATTTAGTGGAGGCAATCGCATTAGGTCATGATTTGGGGCATACTCCCTTTGGTCATGCCGGGGAGCAGGTGTTAAACGAACTCTGTGAGGACGGGTTCCGCCACAACGAACAGAGCGTGCGTACGGTAGAAAAGTTAGAAAAAGACGGTAAGGGCTTAAACCTCACCTGGGAGGTCAGAGACGGCATTTTAAATCATCAGTCGCGGCTCATGCCCCACACCTTAGAGGGAAAAATCGTACGGCTTTCCGATAAGATAGCCTATATCAACCACGATATTGACGACGCCATCCGGGCGCAGGTGTTGACGGAGGACGATATTCCCATGGAGTTAAAAAAGACGCTGGGATTTACCACCCGCCAGCGGCTTAATACGCTGATACATAACATTATCAGGAACAGCCGGGAAAAAGACGACATCGTCATGTCCGCCGAGGTGGAAGAAGCGATGATAGAGCTGCGGAAATTTATGTTTGATAACGTTTATAAGAATCCCACTGCCAAGGGCGAGGAAGTCCGGGCGAAAGCCATGTTAAAGCAGCTTTTTTACTATTATATGGAACACATTGACTTACTGCCGGAGAAGTATCTCAGGATGATGGATGCCGGAGAGAAAAAAGAGCGCGTGGTCAGCGACTACATCGCCGGAATGACAGACCAGTACGCCATCACAAAATTCAGCGAATACTTCCTGCCACAAGCCTGGCAGGTAGACGGCTATTGAGATGGCTGAAATACATGCCTGTGGCATTCGCAATGCACGCAGCATAAAGTTGCGGGCAGGTAGATGGCTATTGAGATAACGAAAGGAGCGGAAGATGCCACTTTATTCAGACGACATCATAGAGGAAGTGCGTTCCCGGAATGATATTGTTGACGTCATATCCCAGTATGTGCGTCTCCAGAAAAAGGGAAGCAACTATTTCGGGCTGTGTCCGTTTCATAATGAAAAATCAGGCTCCTTTTCCGTGTCCCCCAACAAGCAGATGTACTACTGCTTCGGCTGCGGGGCGGGAGGAAATGTTTTCACCTTTATGATGGAGTATGAAAACTTCACCTTCGGCGAAGCCATGGAGGCGTTAGCCGAGCGGGCGGGAATGGAGTTGCCCAAGCAGGAATACAATGCCGCCTACCGGAGAGAGGCGGACAAGCGGCAAAGGCTGTTAGAAATCAACAAAGAGGCTGCCAAATATTTTTATTCCCTGCTGCGGAATGACAGGGGGAAAAACGCCCTTGCCTATTTCCGGAAAAGAGAGTTGTCGGAGGAAACCATGCAGAAATTCGGGCTGGGCTATTCCGACCAGTACAGCGATGATTTGTACCGTTATTTGAGAAAGAAGGGCTATGAGGACGAGATTTTAAAGGAATCCGGTCTTGTGACCATAGATGAGCGCCGGGGCGGATATGATAAATTCTGGAACCGGGCGATGTTTCCCATTATGGACGTCCACAACAAGGTGATTGGCTTTGGCGGGCGCGTGATGGGGGAGGGGGAGCCGAAATACTTAAACTCCCCGGAGACAAAGATTTTTGATAAGAGCCGTAACCTCTACGGCTTGAATATCGCAAGAAGCACCAAAAAACCGCAGCTTTTGCTCTGCGAGGGCTATATGGACGTGATAGCGCTGCACCAGGCAGGCTTTGACAATGCGGTGGCGTCCCTTGGCACCTCTTTAACCAGCGGACATGCCAGTCTGCTGAAACGCTACACGAAAGAGGTCTATCTGACCTATGACAGCGACGGAGCGGGGGTGAAGGCGGCGCTTCGGGCAATCCCCATTTTAAAGGAAGTGGGAATTACTACCAAGGTCATCAACATGAAGCCCTATAAAGACCCTGACGAATTTATCAAGGCGCTGGGGGCGGAGGAATACCAGAAGCGGATAGACGAGGCGGAAAACAGCTTCCTCTTTGAAATCCGTATCTTACAGCAGCAGTATGATATGGGGGACCCGGAGAGCAAGACGGCTTTCTATAATGAAATGGCGAAAAAGCTCTGCGGATTTTCCGAAAAGTTAGAGAGAGATAACTACATCGAGGCAGTTGCAGAAAAATATATGATAGCGGTGGAGGATATGCGCAGGCTTGTCAACCAGTATGGCGCGAAAATCGGCGTGGCGGGAGGCATGGCAGGCGGCGGAAACCGTGAACCAACCAGGTTGAAAACCGGCATCCATGAGAAAAATAAAAAAGAAGATGGAATGAAGCAGTCCCAGAAGCTGCTTCTGACGTGGCTCATTGAGAATGCCGGATTATTTTCAAAAATAGAAAAATATATTACACCGGAGGATTTCACCGAAGAAATCTACCGGAAAGTGGCGGAAATCCTGTTCGGGCAGTTCCACGACACAGGAAGCGTCAATCCGGCGCAAATCGTCAGTATGTTCCAGAATGAAGAGGAACAGAGGGAGATAGCAGGTCTTTTTAATGCCAGAATACACCAGGTTGAGACAAAAGAGGACAGGGAGAAGGCACTGAAGGAGACGATTATCCGGGTGAAACAAAACAGCATGGAGTACCATGCCAAGGCGGCGGCGCCCACCGATATGGCGGCGCTGCAGAAGATGGTAGCTGATAAGCGGGCGCTTGAGGAGTTAGAAAAAGTGCATATTTCCGTGGATTAAGGACAAAATACTAGAAAACTTGAGAGGATGAAACAAAATGGCAAAAAAGAAAGAAAACGGCAACGTAAATGAAACTGCTTCCGCCAACGGAACAAATCCGGAGGTAGAGGCAGCCAGAGAGAAATTTCAGGAAAAATTAAAAGAGCTGCTGAGTTTAGCCAAAAAGAAAAAGAACATGTTAGAGTATCAGGAAATCAACGACTTTTTCTCTGATATGCAGTTAGATGCGGAAAAATTTGAGAAGATTCTTGATTTCTTAGAGGCGAACAATATCGACGTGCTGCGCATTACCGATGACGACGTGGACGACGATATCCTTCTTGAAGTGGAGGACGAGGAAGAAATTGAGGTGGAGAAAATCGACCTCTCCGTGCCGGACGGCGTTTCCATTGAGGACCCGGTGCGTATGTATTTAAAAGAAATCGGCAAGGTTCCCCTCTTAAGTGCAGAAGAAGAAATCGAGCTGGCAAAACGGATGGAGTTAGGCGACCAGGAGGCGAAAAAGCGTTTAGCGGAGGCAAACCTGCGTCTGGTAGTTTCCATTGCAAAGCGTTATGTGGGACGTGGTATGCTCTTCCTTGACCTGATTCAGGAGGGAAATTTAGGTCTGATTAAAGCGGTGGAAAAATTCGATTACCGCAAGGGTTATAAATTTTCCACTTATGCCACATGGTGGATTCGTCAGGCAATTACCAGAGCCATTGCAGACCAGGCGAGAACCATCCGTATTCCGGTGCATATGGTAGAGACAATCAACAAATTAATCCGCGTCAGCAGACAGTTACTTCAGGAGTTAGGACGTGAACCGACCCCGGAAGAGATTGCAGCGGAGATGAATATGCCGGTGGAGCGTGTGCGTGAAATCTTAAAGATTTCCCAGGAGCCGGTTTCTTTAGAGACTCCAATCGGCGAGGAGGAGGACAGCCATTTAGGCGACTTTATCCAGGATGACAATGTTCCGGTGCCTGCCGATGCTGCAGCCTTTACCCTGTTGAAAGAGCAGTTAGAGGAAGTGCTGGGCACTCTGACAGAGAGGGAGCAGAAGGTGCTGACCCTGCGTTTCGGTTTAGAGGACGGACGGGCAAGAACCTTAGAGGAAGTCGGAAAAGAATTTAACGTGACAAGAGAGCGTATCCGCCAGATTGAAGCGAAGGCCTTAAGAAAACTTCGTCACCCAAGCAGAAGCCGTAAATTAAAGGATTATTTGGAATAAGATGGTAAAGATATCAAACCGTTTAATGACAGTAGCATCACTCATCAGCGAGGGAAATGTCCTTGCGGACGTGGGAACAGACCACGGATATGTGCCGATTTATCTGATGGAGCAGGGGAAAATCCCTCATGCAATCGCCATGGATATCAATGCAGGACCGCTGGAGAGGGCAAAAGAGCATATTGCGGGCTGCGGCATGGGTGATTACATAGAAACCCGGCTATCTGACGGCTTAGAGGCGCTGCAGGCGGGAGAAGCGGAGTCGGTTCTCATTGCAGGCATGGGCGGAGGGCTTGTGATACACATTTTAGAGGCAGGAGAAGCCGTTGCAAGGAGCGCAAGGGAACTGGTATTACAGCCCCAGTCCGAATTAGAGCGGGTACGGATTTTCCTGGAAAAAAACGGCTATGTGACAGACGCCGAGGACATGGTTTTTGAGGATGGCAAATTTTATCCCATGATGCGGGTGCATTATGAGCCGGAGAATGCGGCAGGGCAGAGGGATAACGCCGGATTGTCTAAAGGACAGAAAACGCCCGTCAGTGAAAGAGGGGAAGAGCGGCAGCTTGGTTATCTCTATGGAGCCGGACTGCTGGAACAGCGCCATCCGGTACTGCTTGCATATTTGAAAAAAGAACGGAATACTTATCAGAGTATTTATGAAAATCTGAAAAAACAGCCCGCCGGGGAACATATTGAAAAACGTCAGCGGGAAATTGAAAATGCGTTGGCGCAGAATGAAAAGGCACTGGCTTATTACGGGGAAATCCAGCCGTGAAGCGTTATGCAGGCGGAAATCGGATTTTGGAAACATAGCCCGCAGGACGTGTCCTGAAAAGTAGAGTGTAAGCGGGAAGAAAGGAAATTGTTATGGGGGAAACGATGATTACATTGACGATACAGGGGGAACAGAAGCAGTATCCGTCAGGAATTACATTTCAAAAGATTGCGGAGGAATACCAGCCGGGATTTCAGGATGATATCGTGCTGGTGCTTTACAACAACCGCCTGCGGGAGCTGGGAAAGACAGCGGATAGGGACGGTGAGGTAGAACTGCTCACCACTGCGGACAAAACCGGGCGGAAAACCTACCGCAGAAGCGTGACGCTGTTGATGCAGAGAGCTGTCCATAACCTGTGGGGAGCGGAAAAATATATTGTCCATGTGATGTATTCCATCGGACAGGGCTATTACTGCGAGCTGGTAAAAGACGGCGAGGTGCAGGACGTCACAGAGCAGATGTTAGAAGCGTTAAGACAGGAAATGAAAGAGCTGGTGAAGCAGGATATTCCCATTGAAAAAGAGAGTATTAACACGGATGATGCGGTGGCGCTTTTTCGGGAGCTGGGTATGACGGACAAGGAAAAGCTGTTCCGTTACCGTCGCAGTTCCAGAGTGAATATTTATAAGATGGGTCATTATATGGACTATTTTTACGGGTTTATGGTGCCGTCCACGAAGTATCTCGCCTATTTTGATGTGACAAAATACGAGGATGGATTTGTGCTGCTGTTCCCGGATAAAAATACCAGGGAGGTGGCGGAATTTAATCCCTCCGGAAAGCTGTTCCATACCTTAAAGCGTTCCAGGGAATGGGGCAGGATGTTGGAAATTGACACCATCGGGGCGTTAAATGACGCCATTGCCGCAGGAAAAATGCAGCAGATTATTTTAACCCAGGAGGCGCTTTTTGAGGAGCGTATCGGGCAGCTGGCGGAGAGCATCGCGCAGTCGGAGGGAAAGAAATTCGTGATGATTGCAGGACCTTCCTCCTCAGGAAAGACCACCTTTTCCCACCGCCTGTCCATTCAGCTTGCGGCGAAGGGATTGAAGCCCCACCCATTTCCACTGGATGATTATTATGTGGACCGGGAGTTCTGCCCGAAGGACGAGAACGGAAATTTTGACTTTGAATGTTTAGAGTCCTTAGACGTGGAGCTTTTTAACCATGATATGAATGAGCTTCTGGCAGGGAAGAAAGTGAACCTTCCGATTTTTAATTTTAAGACCGGGAAACGGGAATATAAGGACAAAATCATGCAGCTGGGAAAAGACGACGTGCTTGTTATTGAAGGAATCCACGGGCTGAATGATAAGCTGTCCTATACTCTTCCGGCGGAGAGCAAATTTAAAATTTATATCAGCGCCCTGACCCAGCTGAATATTGACGAGCATAACTGTCTTCCCACCACCGACGGCAGAATTATCCGCCGGATTGTGCGGGACGCCAGAACCAGAGGGACTTCTGCAAAGGAAACCATTGCCATGTGGGATTCGGTGCGGAGAGGGGAGGAAAAATACATTTTCCCATTCCAGGAGGGAGCGGATGTGATGTTTAATTCTGCCCTGATATATGAGCTTGCGGTGTTAAAGCTCTATGCAGAGCCGCTGCTGTTCGCTATTGACAAGGAATGTCCGGAATATTTAGAGGCAAAACGCCTGCTGAAATTTTTAGATTATTTCCTGCCGATGCCGGGCGATGATATTGCGAAAAACTCCATTATCCGCGAATTTATCGGCGGTTCCTGTTTCCATGTATAGTGTGAATGCCGGTGTTTTTAAAAATAACTTGCGTGAGGGAGAAAAACATAGTATAGTAATTGTCGGAGCGAAAAATTTTAAGTAGGATAAATGGTCGCGGCCCGGTTTTACCGGGGTGAGGAAAGTCCGGGCTTCACAGGGCAGGATGCCGGATAACGTCCGGTAGAGGCGACTCTAAGGATAGTGCAACAGAAATATACCGCCGGACGTCCGAAGGGCGTTCCGGTAAGGTTGGAAGGGCAGTGTAAGAGACTACCGCCTTCCTGGTAACAGGGAGGGCATATGTAAACCCCATCCGAAGCAAGACCGAACAAAAGCGTTGACGTGGCCCGCCAGCTTTAGGTAGGTTGCTTGAGGTGGCTGGCAACAGCCATCCTAGATAGATGACCATTCGCTGCGTAAGCAGCCGACATAACCCGGCTTATCGTCCTGCTTAAATTTTAGAATTTAAAAGGGTGTTGCGTAAAGCGGCACCCTTTTTCCATATTTTTGAATTCTAATGAAAGTATAAAATGTTTCTTAAAAGACAATAGGAGTGTTGACGCTGTAAAATTTTAGGCTTACCATAGTTCTAAAGACGAAATAAGCAGGGAAGAAAGACAAGAGTATCCGGTATGGAAGCGCGGATATTTTTGTTTTCGGACGGAGTTTCGGGAATAGGAAGATGGTGAGAGACGATGAGAGAAAAAATGCAGAGATTTATGTCGGGAAGATATGGAGCGGATGAACTGGGCAGGGTGTTAAGCGCTGTGGTGCTGGGCTGTCTTGTGGTTTCCATGTTTTCACCGCTGTTATCCGGGCTTGCAGTGTTTTACTGGATTGGAATTGTGCTGATGATTTACAGCTGTTTTAGGATGTTTTCTAAGAATACGTCAAAACGATATGAAGAAAACCAGAAATTTTTAAATTGGCGGTATCAGATGACGGTGAAACAGAACCGGAGGAAAACACAGTTTGCCCAGAGAAAAATTTACCGTTTTTATAAATGTCCGCAGTGCAGCCAGAAGGTGAGAGTGCCGAAGGGAAAAGGCAAAATCTGTATCACCTGTCCGAAATGCAGGGCGGAATTTGTGAAAAAGAGCTGATAAAGGAGAATTTTTTGTGTTTGGTTATATTAATATCAATCAAAAAGAATTGTCAGAAGAGAGCAAGAAGGCATATCAGTCCTATTACTGCGGACTGTGCCGGAGATTAAAATCCAACTGCGGCGCAAAAGGACAGATGCTTTTAACCTATGACATGACATTTCTTATCGTTCTTCTTACCGGACTATATGAGCTGGAAAACCAGTCGTCGGATATTCTCTGTGCGCTGCACCCCACCAAAAAGAGAAGGGTGTGGATGAATGAAGCGACAGATTATGCGGCGGATATGAACCTGATTTTATCCTACCATAATCTCATTGATGACTGGAAGGACGACAGGGCATATTCGAAAAAAGCGCTGGCAAAAATGCTGGATAAAGACTATCTCAGAGTGATGGAAAAATATCCAAGGCAGGTGAAGGCTGTTGAGGAATACATGAAAAAGACGGAAGAGATAGAGAAACGCCAGGAGCGAAATCTGGATTTGGCAGCGGGTCTTACCGGGGAAATGCTTGGAGAGGTATTCTGCTGGAAAGAGGACGAATGGGCAGGGGAACTCCGCACTCTGGGTTTTTATATGGGAAAATTTATTTATCTGATGGATGCGATTGAGGATTACGATTCGGATGTGGAAAAAAATGCCTACAATCCGCTGGTATTTATGGAAAAAGAGCAGGAGCAGGACAGGGATACCTGGTGCAAGCTGCTTTTGACCAGCATGATGTCGGAGTGTGCAAAATCCTTTGAAAGGCTTCCAATTCTGCTTCACGCCGATATTCTGCGAAATATCCTTTATTCCGGTGTCTGGACCAGATACGAATATTTACAGCTTAAAAAGCGTAAAACGGAAGAGAAAGCAAAAAAGAAAATGCATAAATAAAGAGGTTTGACTTATGATGGATCCTTATCAGGTGCTTGGCATTTCGCGAAGCGCCTCTGATGAAGAAATAAAAAAAGCATATCGTGCCCTGAGCAGAAAGTATCATCCTGACGCCAATGTCAATAACCCCAACCGGGAGCAGGCAGAGGAGCGGTTCAAGGAAGTGCAGCAGGCGTACGACCAGATTATGAAGGAAAAGCAGCAGGGCAGCAGCTACAGCTACAATCATGCCGGGGGCTATAGCTCCGGCGGCAGCCGCAGTTACAGCCAGAGCGGGGATTCTCCCCAGATGCAGGCGGCGGCAAATTATATTGCCAACCACTGTTATGCGGAGGCGCTGAATGTGTTAAACAGTATTCCTTTTGCAGAGCGCCATGCGAGATGGTATTATTACAGCGCTATGGCAAACCAGGGTGCGGGAAACAATATTGTGGCAAAGGAACATGCGGGACGGGCGGTGGAGATGGAGCCCAGCAATATGGAGTACCGCCAGTTTTTACAGCATTTAGAGTACGGGGGCACCTGGTATACCAATATGGGCAGCAGTTATGACCGTCCGTATTCGAGTGCAGGAAACTGGTGCTTAAGTATGCTGTTTTTGAATATGCTGTGCAACTGCTGTTGCTGCAGACCGATGTAAAATGTGAAAAATGTGTTATCTAAAGTTCTTGTTCGGGTATTCCATTTTGAGGAAAGTTATGGTAAGATAGTACTGTATTTTTGATGATAAGAAGAAATATTCTTGACATACGATGGAGGAAAAACGATGGAAGAGCGAAGGAGAGACATACGAACAGAGTTAAAGGCAGAGCTGGTATTAGAGCGCATTGATAAGAAGGGCGAGGAAAAAGTCAGTATTAAGATTTCTGATTTATCAAAATCCGGCATGGGTTTTGTGTGCCAGCAGCGTTTGAAGGTGGGAACGGTATATGAGTGCTATCTTACCATCTGGACGAAGGAAGTACTTCATGTAGTGCTTGAGATTGTCAGAGAAAAAAATGATTTGGACGGTTATCATTACGGCGGAGTCTTTATTGCGCTGAGTGATGCGGATGCGGCACGGATTTCCATTTATCAGACTTTTGAAGAATATAAGGAATAAGACTGTTGTGGAATATGATTTACGGCACAGGATTTCTAAAATGGAAAACGGGATGGTGTGAATGCCATCCCGTTTTGGATTCTTTTAACAATGCTTATCGTTTGTTTGGGTTCGTATATTTTTCTTCGCAGTATTTGCAGCGGTAAACCTCTTTTTCCGGGTCAGTCAGAATAAATATCTGGTCTAGTTCCTGCTCAATGGAGGTAATGCACCGGGGATTTTTGCACCGGATGACATTTTTGACCTGCTTTGGCAGGTGCAGCTCTTTCTTGGAGACGATGGAGTTATCCTGGATGACATTGACGGTGATATTGTGGTCGATAAAGCCTAAAATATCTAAATCCAGGGCTTCAATCGGGCATTCCACTTTCAGAATGTCTTTTTTCCCCATTTTATTGCTCCGGGCATTTTTGATAATGGCAACGGAACAGTCTAACTGGTCTAATTTCAAGTCGTGGTAAAGCCGCAGGCTCATGCCCGGCTGAATATGGTCTAATACAAAACCTTCCTGTATTCCACTGATATTTAACATAGTATTCTCCCTTTTCTTAATGTTTGACGCTCTTGTCATGCGGCAGCTTTTATTCTACGGTAATCTCAAGCAGGGTCAAAATCAGCGCCATGCGCACATAGACGCCGTACTGCGCCTGTTTGAAATAAGCGGCTCTCGGGTCGTCGTCCACCTCCACGGAAATTTCGTTGACACGGGGAAGCGGGTGAAGCACTAACATTTCTTTTTTCGCTAATTCCATCTTTGCCTTTGTTAAAACATAGAAATCCTTTAAGCGGATATAATCCTCTTCGTTGAAGAAACGCTCTCTCTGCACCCTGGTCATGTAGAGAATATCAAGCTCCGGCATAGCGTCCTCTAAACGCTCCACCTCGGTAAAGGGAATGTTGTTGGAGCGGAGCACGTCATCCCGGATATAGCTCGGTATCCGCAGCTCCTCCGGTGAAATCAGCACAAAACGAATCCCCGGATAGCGGATTAAAGCATTGATTAAAGAGTGAACGGTACGTCCGAATTTTAAATCGCCGCAGAGCCCGATGGTCATATTGCCCAGATGACCGCTCAAAGAACGTATGGTGAGCAAATCCGTCAAAGTCTGGGTCGGATGCTGATGACCGCCGTCTCCGGCATTAATTACGGGAATAAGGGATTTCTGGGAGGCTACAAGAGGTGCACCTTCCTTTGGGTGACGCATCGCACAGATATCTGCGTAGCAGGAAATAACTCGAATCGTATCGGAGACGCTCTCTCCTTTGGCTGCGGAGCTGGAATCCGCACTGGAAAAACCTAAAACAGAACCGCCAAGGTTTAACATGGCAGCCTCAAAACTAAGTCTTGTTCTTGTACTTGGCTCATAAAAGCATGTGGCAAGTTTTTTGCCGTCACATGCGTGGGCATACTTTGCTGGGTACTTCTCGATATCATTGGCAAGGTCTAACAGCTTGTCTAACTCATCGACGGAGAAGTCCAATGGGTTCATTAAATGACGCATATATTCCTCCTTAAACGATATAGCCGCAGTGGCATTTTTTCTATCATATAATAACCGTTGGACAATTTCAAGACGGAAATTATTTACGTTATATTATGGAAAAATATGCGTATTTTCAGATATTTTTGTCGTGAACGAGGATGCGTTCAAATAATAGCCCGGCTGCCATCCAGAAAGGGGCGTAGTCTAAGCGGATGACGCCGTTGATGTTTGATTTCGCATTGCTGTAGTCCCATGGGCAGACGTGGTGTTTTTTTAGGAACATTCCGCTCAGGTACTCGAAGCAGAAGATGCCGACGGTGTAGATTCCGCCTCTTACCAGAGTGGGAATTTTTTTGATAACTTTGTACAATGGAGAGATGATGGCAGCCATGCCGTAGATGGGGAACATCCAGAGGGAGGTCTGACCAATCAGACGTTTGTCATGTTTTAAAAGAGAGCCTGCGGAGGTAAATAAAATTTCCATGCACCAGCCGGTGAGACCGCAGACGAGAAAATCTTTTCCTATCATAAGTGTGGGGTCCTTTCTGTAAATGTTGGGTGGGTGATTCGAAAAAGTGGGGGTGGGGTAAATAAATTAAGGGTATCAAAAGGGGGAGGCGGTAAATGGGGGAGTGAGGCATATCGCACCAGAAGCAGTCTGGTTTGTTCCGATGTCCAGAGATAAGATATTCTAAGAAATCTGCATACAGGTTTGTGGCGGCGGACGTAACCGGTACAAAGTCGCCTTCCATGGCTCCGTTGTACCTCAAACAGACATCGTGTCTGTTTGTTACTGGTTTTGAAGCAGATTTCTAAGAATATCTAATCTCTTCCCATAGTCACAAACCAGGCTGCTTCTGGTGCGATATGCCAATATCATTTACTGGCGAAGTTCCGCTTTTTTGGAATACTGAGTTAATATTAATTACTAGCGAAGTTTTGCTTTTTGAAACGCTGAGTTAGTATTAATTACTGGCAAAGTTCCGCTTTTTTGAAACACTAAGTTAATATTATTTATTTGTAATACTTCTGCCATTTTGTAATGATGGGTTAAATATCATTTATGGTAAAATTTTAAGTAGGGAAAAATGAAGCAAAGTGTTTCAAATTTTATAATTTAAGTATCTTCAAAATGGTTATAAAATATGTGCTGGCAGGAGAGGAAGTTCTAAGAAAAAACTGGGAAGATAGGTGAAAAAAATTGATTTGTGAAATGTTGACTTCTCTGGTATTTTTAGCATTTTATCATGTAAAAATAATCTATATAGCAGCCTTTTAAGAAAACTGAAATTCAAACGACAATCTACTTATGGAATATTCGCAAGCCATTTTAGAGGGGATTAGCAGAAGTCAGCTTGGAATAGCAGCGGGGGGTCGGCAGACCCTTCCGGGAACGCCGGTGCTTGGCGAGGTTCTTTTCGGCGGATTTATCCGCCTGCCTAGCATCCGTTGCGATTTCAACATCACCTTCGGTGCTGCGGGAGCGAGAGCGTGTCTGCCGAACCCCCGCTGCTATTCCAAGCGTCCCTCTGCCAACACCTCCTCTCAAATCCCTTCTGCAAATATGTAATTTTTCTAAAAAACCCCCCTAAAACTTGTAAATCCTCCCCATCTGGCATATAATGAAAAAAGTGTATTCTAAGGAAGCAGAATGCAGTTAAACAGCTTATTACAACATATTTCATACAAAAGCCTGCAGGGAAACGGAGAACTTTCTATCAGCGGCATATCCTATCATTCCAGAACAGCAGCCGAGGGTTCCCTGTTTGTCTGTATCAGAGGACAGAAAACCGATGGTCACGATTACGTGCAGCAGGTATTAGAACAAGGGGCTGCAGCAGTGGTAGTGGAGGAACGAGCCCTTTTCTCCGTCGGAGGAAAAACGAAGCTTTACACAAAGCAGGGTAGCATCAGCTTAGAGGACATCATACATAGCTGCGGCGCAGCAGTGGTAGTCGTGCAGGAAGGCAGAATTGCGTTGGCGGAGCTTTCCGCTGCCTTTTTTGATTTCCCGGCAAAAAAGCTGAAAATGATTGGCATTACCGGAACGAAGGGAAAAACCACCACGGCGTTTCTTACGGCGGGAATCCTGCGGGAGGCGGGATACCGGACCGGGATGATAGGGACGATTTTCATTGACAATGGAAAAGAGACGGTACCCGCCGAGCATACCACGCCGGAGAGCTATGATTTGCAGCGTTATCTGGCAGAAATGGTGGAAAACGGGTGTGACTGCTGCGTAATGGAGGTGTCCTCCCAGGGCATTAAGCTGAACCGCACCTTTGGCATCTGGTTTGACATAGGGGTGTTTTTAAATATCGAACCGGACCACATCGGAGCCGGGGAGCACGCCACTTTTCTGGAATATCTTTACTGCAAGAGCAGGCTGCTGCAGCAGTGCACCCTCGGCATTGTCAACCGGGACGAACCGAAGCTCTCTAAAATACTGCGGGGGCATACCTGCCGCATTGAAGGCTTTTCGAAGCGGGGAGAGGCGGCGGGCAGTGTCCTTGCGGCAGCGGAGCGCACCGATTTTTATATGGTAAAGGGAAAACTGTACAGCTGCGTGAGGGTGCGGCTTAAGGGAGAGCGCTTTACCTTTCAGATGCAGCTGCCGGGAATGTTTAATGTGTCTAATGCCCTTGCGGCAATCGCGGTGACGTCCCACTTTGACGTGACGACGGAGCAGATGGAGCGGGCGCTGGTGAAACAGGTGGTGCCGGGACGCTGCGAAAATGTGGGGATTTCAGAAAAATATGTGTTTCTCATTGATTACGCCCACAATGAAATGAGCCTGCGCAATCTGTTGGAGACGCTGCGGGATTTTAACCCCGGACGGCTGGTGGTGATTTTCGGGTGCGGCGGCAACCGTTCGAAGTTAAGGAGAAACAGGATGGGGGAGACTGCCGGGCATCTGGCGGATTTTACCATCTTAACCTCTGACAATCCCAGGTGGGAAAAACCGGAGGATATTTTAGATGACATTGAGGAAGGCATCCGGGGAACGGGAGGCGCTTACGTCAGGATTGCGGACAGGGCAGAGGCGGCGGCTTATGCGGTGGAGCAGGCAAGGCAGGGAGATATCATTGTGCTGGCAGGAAAGGGGCATGAGGGGTATCAGGAAATCTGCGGCGTCAAATATCCCATGAGCGAGCGGGAACTGATAGAAAATGCGGTCAGAAGCCGGAATCCAGACGGGAATAAGAAGAGTATAGACGAGGTGCAGCGGAAAAAAGAGAGAACGCTGCAGAACGCGGACGAAGCGGAAGACACAGCACACCAGGGAAATGCAGAAAAGTAAGGTGAGGAAAACATGGCAGAATATGCGAACATCATAGTGGATATTTCCCATGAAAAATTAGATAAGACATTTCAATACCGGATACCGGAACGCCTAAAGCCTGCCTTGGAGGTGGGAATGTTAGTTTCCATACCCTTTGGAAAACGTAGCATGCAGGGGTATGTGATAGAGCTGACAGACCGCCCGGAATACGAAGTGGATAAAATAAAAGATATTAATGGAATTGTGGAAAAAGGCGTGGCAATCGAAAGCCAGATGATTGCCTTAGCAGCGTGGATGCGGAAAAATTACGGCGGTACCATGAATCATGCTTTAAAGACGGTGCTTCCCGCCCGGGAGAAGAAAAAGCAGCTAGAGCAGAAAACCGTGCGGCTTGCCATACATCCCATGGAGGCGAAAAATCAGTTGGCGGAGTATGAGAGAAAGCATTCCGTGGCACGGGCAAGGCTGTTAGAGGCGCTGCTTGCAGAGGGAGGATTAGACCAGAATGTCATTACCCAGAAGCTGAATGTCACAGGCACCGTGATTCGCGCCATGGAAGAGGCGGGAGTGGTCAGGGTAATCAGTGAGCGGAAATACCGCAATCCGGTGGAGCATTTAGACCAGGACGGTTATGATAAAATCTTAAATGAGGAACAGCGTCAGGTTGTCGATGAAATCATCGGCGATTATGACAGGGGAATCAGAAATACCTATCTGATAAAGGGAGTTACCGGCAGCGGCAAGACGGAAGTGTATATGGAGCTGATTTCCCATGTGTTAGGGCAGGGACGGCAGGCGATTGTGCTGATACCGGAGATTGCCCTGACTTATCAGACCGTCATGCGGTTTTACAACCGTTTCGGAGACCGGGTTTCCATCATGAACTCCAGACTTTCGCCGGGAGAGCGGTATGACCAGTGCCTGCGGGCGAAAAACGGGGAAATTGACATTATGATTGGACCCCGCTCTGCGCTGTTTACGCCTTTTCCGAATCTGGGGCTGATTATCATAGATGAGGAACACGAAACCTCCTATAAGAGCGAAACGGTTCCCAAATACCATGCCAGAGAGACGGCAATCAGGCGGGCGGAAATGGCGGGCGCCAGCGTGGTGCTTGGTTCCGCTACTCCCTCTGTGGACAGCTATTATAAGGCGCAGAAGGGGGAATACCGCCTGTTGGAGTTAAAGCACCGGGTGAAGGAGAAGCCTCTTCCGGCATGTGAGGTGATTGACCTTAGAGAGGAATTAAGGCAGGGGAACCGTTCTATTTTAAGCGAATGCCTGACGGAGCAGATGGAGGACAGACTAAGACGCCATCAGCAGACCATTCTTTTTATCAACCGGAGGGGGATGGCGGGCTTTGTCTCTTGCAGAGCCTGCGGTCATGTGATAAAATGTCCGCATTGCGATGTTTCTTTAAGCCAGCATAACAATGGAAAAATGATTTGCCATTACTGCGGCTACGAGGAACCGTCCCCGAAGGTCTGTCCGGTCTGCGGTTCTAAATATATCAGCGGCTTTAAGGCGGGAACCCAGAAAATTGAGCAGGTGGTAAAGCAGCGTTTTCCTCAGGCGAGGGTGCTGCGGATGGATTTGGACACCACCAGAAGCAAAGAAGGTCATGAGCAGATTTTGTCCGCCTTTGCCAATCAGGAGGCGGATATTCTGATTGGAACCCAGATGATAGTCAAGGGACATGATTTTCCCAATGTGACCTTAGTGGGGGTGTTAGCGGCGGATATGTCGCTGCATGTCAGCGATTTTCATGGACCGGAGCGCACCTTTGCGCTTTTGACCCAGGCTGCCGGCAGGGCTGGCAGGGGGGAACTGCCGGGGAGCGTGGTGATACAGACCTACACGCCGGAGCACTACAGCATTCTTGCGGCAAAGCAGCAGGACTACGAGGCGTTTTATGCGCAGGAAATCGAATACCGGAAAATGCTGCATTATCCGCCGGTCTGGAATCTGCTGCTGGTACTCTGTGCTTCGAAGGAGGAACAGCGCGCCTATGACGCAGCTGCCCTGCTGGCGGCGCAGATAGAGGGAGATGTGAGGTATGAGAGGGAAAAGATAGTTCCCATCGGTCCGGCGGACGCCGCCATTGCAAAGATTTCGGACGTTTACAAAAAAGTCCTGTATGTGAAAGCGGAAAATTATCAGGCGTTGGTGGAAATCAAAGACGGACTGGAGGATTTTATGCGGGATGACCGCAGATTTGCCAATGTATCGGTTCAGTTTGACTTTAATCCCGCCGATGGTTTTTGAAAATAGGAATGGAGGAAAAGAAAATGGCATTAAGAACAATTCGAATTCAGGGCGACCCTGTGCTTACCAAAGTATGTAAACCGGTTCAGGAGATGACGCCGAAGATTGAGGAATTAATCGGCGATATGTTAGAAACCATGTACGAGGCAAACGGCGTGGGACTTGCAGCGCCCCAGGTAGGAATTTTAAAACGGCTGGTGGTCATTGATGTGGGAGAAGGTCCGATTGTAATGATTAATCCCTCGATTTTAGAGACCTCCGGGGAGCAGACCGGGGACGAGGGATGTCTTAGCCTTCCAGGAAAAGCGGCAACCGTGACCAGACCTAATTATGTCAAGGCAACAGCGTTTAATGAAGATATGGAAGAGTATGTTATTGAGGGGACAGAGCTTTTAGCCAGAGCTATCTGCCATGAGTTAGACCACCTTGACGGACATATGTATACGGAAAAAGCGGAAGGTCCGGTTCATGATGTAAATTATGAGGAAGAATAAACGTGCTGTTTTTCTGACAGCAGATTGCGCTGGAAAACGGACGGTTTTTCTGACAGTAAATTGCGCCGGAAAACGAATTGTTTTTCTGACGGCAGATTGCGCCGGGAAACGAACTGTTTTTCTGACAGCAGATTGCGCCGGGAAGCGGCGGTTTTTATGAGTTTAGATAAATGAGGTTATTGTATGAGAGTGATATTTATGGGAACCCCGGATTTTGCGGTGGGGACGTTAGAGGAAATTATAAAAGCGGGACATGAGGTTGTTTTGGTGGTTTCCCAGCCGGACAAGGCGGTGGGGAGAAGCAAGGCGTTAAAATACACCCCGGTGAAGGCATGCGCCATTGCGCACGGCATTGAAGTCTATCAGCCGGAAAAGGTAAGAGAGACGGAATCTGTGGAGTATTTAAGAAAATACCAGCCGGATATCATTATTGTGGAGGCTTTTGGACAGCTGATACCCAGGGTCATTTTAGACATGCCGAAATACGGCTGTGTGAATGTACACGCCTCTCTTTTGCCGAAATACCGGGGCGCTTCTCCCATACAGTGGGCGGTAATCAACGGGGAAAAGGTCACCGGAGTTACTACCATGCGCATGGACGAGGGACTCGATACCGGAGATATGATTATGACAGAGGAAGTGGCGCTGCAGGAGGACGAGACAGGGGGCAGCCTGTTTGAGCGTCTTTCTGAGGCAGGGGCAAGGCTTTGTGTCAAAACCATGGAAGCCATTGAAAACGGGACGGCAGTTTACACACCCCAGGATAATGCCAAAGCCACCCATACCGCTAAAATCCATAAGGAGCTGGGCAGCATTGACTGGACAAAGGGCGCAGAGGAAATCGAGTGTCTGATTCGCGGCTTAGACCCATGGCCCAGCGCATATACCAGATTAGGGGATAAAATCTTAAAAATCTGGAAAGCAGAGGTGGTTGCAGAGCAGAGCGATGCGGCGCCGGGCTGTATTGTAAAGGCGGCAAAAAACAGTATTTTAGTACAGACAGGAAAAGGAATGCTGGCTTTAAAGGAAGTGCAGTTAGAGGGAAAGAAACGAATGACGGTGGATGCCTTTTTGAACGGCTGTACCGTGGAAGAGGGAACTTATTTTAAACGTGGATAGCAATAGAAAGGATGGATGAGAATGCCTTATTTTTACTACTACTGGGACCCGACTTATATTCTGGTTATCATCGGAGCGGTTATCTGCATGATAGCTTCTGCAAGAGTAAAGTCTACCTACAATAAATATTCACAGTACCGCAGCATGACGGGCATGACCGGGGCGCAGGCGGCGGAGCGGATTTTAAATTCTGCGGGAATTTATGACGTGTCTATCTGCCATGTTTCCGGAAACCTGACGGATAATTATAATCCGATGAAAAAGACGTTGAATTTATCGGATTCGGTTTACGGCAGCACTTCGGTAGCGGCAATCGGCGTGGCGGCTCATGAGTGCGGACATGCCATCCAGCACCAGAAGGGCTATGTGCCGCTGACGCTGCGTTCCGCCATTGTTCCGGTGGCAAACCTTGGTTCTACCTTGGCATGGCCCCTGATTGTGATTGGGTTGTTTTTTACCAGCTCTACGGGAAGCTTTCTTATTAACCTTGGAATCATCTGTTTTTCCTTTGCGGTGATTTTCCAGCTGGTGACGCTCCCGGTGGAGTTTAACGCATCAAGCCGTGCCCTTAAGACGGTGGAGCAGCTGGGAATCTTAGGGGAGAGCGAGCTGCCCTATACGAAAAAGGTGTTGAAAGCGGCGGCGCTTACTTATGTGGCAAGTGCGGCGGCAGCCATATTGCAGTTACTCCGTCTGATTATATTGTTTGGAGGACGTGACCGGGATGACTGATTCAGTAAATACAAGGGAACTGGTGCTTGGTATTTTGATGGAGGTGACCAAGGAGGGGGGCTACAGCCATGTGGTTCTGCGCTCCGTTCTGGAAAAATACCAGTATTTAGAAAAACAGGAGCGGGCTTTCATCACGCGGGTTTCCGAGGGAACCATCCAGCATATGATAGAGCTTGACTATATCATCAACCAGTTTTCCAAGGTAAAAGTAAATAAAATGAAGCCCGTCATTCGCAATATTTTAAGGATGGCGGTGTACCAGATGAAATATATGGATTCGGTGCCGGATTCCGCCGCCTGCAACGAGGCGGTGAAGCTGGCGCGGAAAAAGGGATTTTCCTCCCTAAGCGGCTTTGTCAACGGCGTGCTGCGGAATATCAGCAGAAGCCTTGACGGCGTGCAGTATCCGAAAGAAGAAGAGAATCCGGTACAAGCAATTTCAGTACGCTATTCCATGCCGGAGTGGATTGTGGAGGACTGGATAGAAAGCTACGGAGCAGAGCAGACGAAAGAAACAGCGGAGGCTTTTTTGCAGGAGGCGCCCCTTACGGTGCGCACCAACCTTTTGAAAACGACGCCGGAGAAGTTAAAAGAGCGTCTGCGCGCAGAGGGAGTGACGGTGGAGCCTGTGGATACGGAAGCTTATCCTGAACTTACCTACGCTTTTGCCATTTCCGGTTTTGACTATTTGAACGCCTTGCCGTCTTTTCGGGAAGGATTGTTTTATGTACAGGATATCAGTTCCATGATGGTGGCGGAGGCAGCGGCGGTAAAAGAGGGCAGCTATGTGATAGATGTCTGCAGTGCGCCGGGCGGAAAAAGCATTCATCTGGCAGAAAAAATGAAGGGCACCGGAATGGTGGAGGCAAGGGATTTGACGGAGTATAAGGTGGCGATGATAGAGGAAAACATCGCCAGGCACCAGCTTTCCAACATAAAGGCAGTGTGCAGGGACGCCACGGTATTTTCAGAGGAAGATGTGGAAAAGGCGGACGTTTTAATCGCCGATTTGCCCTGTTCCGGGCTTGGAGTTTTGCGGAAAAAGACGGATATTAAGTATAAAATGAGCAGCAAACAGCAGCAGGAATTAGTGCAGCTGCAGCGGAATATATTAGATACGGTCTGTTCTTATGTGAAGAAAGGCGGTACCCTTATCTATTCCACCTGCACCATTCACCGTGGAGAAAACGAGGAAAATGTGCAGTGGTTTGTGGATAACCACCCGGAATTTACGTTAGAGGAAATGCACCAGATATTTCCCAAAAAACAGTTGGGAGACGGGTTTTTTATTGCGAAGCTCGTTCGAAGCAGGGATTGAAATAATAGTCAGAAAAGGCAGAGAAAATCATGCGGCAGGAAAAAACAGATATTAAATCCATGAATTTAGCAGAACTAAAATTTTATATGGAAGAGCTGGGAGAAAAAAGCTTCCGGGCGAAGCAGGTGTATCAGTGGCTTCATGAAAAGCAGGTGTCATCCTTTGAGGAAATGACTAATCTTTCCAAGGCGCTGATAGAGAAGCTGAATCAGAATTGTTATCTGGTCAATCTGAAAAAAGAGGCGGTGCAGATTTCAAAAATCGACGGCACCAGAAAATATTTGTTCCTGCTCTCTGACGGCAATGTCATCGAAAGCGTTCTGATGAAATATAAGCATGGCAATTCCGTCTGCATTTCCTCCCAGGTGGGCTGCAGGATGGGCTGCCGTTTTTGCGCCTCCACCTTAGACGGGCTGGTGCGGGGGCTGGCTCCCTCGGAGATGCTTGACCAGATTTACCAGATAGGAAAGGACGTCGGGGAGCGGATTTCCAACGTGGTGGTGATGGGAACCGGGGAGCCCATGGATAATTATGACAATCTGCTGAAATTCATTGAACTTCTCACCGATGAGAACGGGCTCCATATCAGCCAGAGGAACCTGACGGTATCTACCTGCGGAATTGTGCCGAAAATGCGCAAGCTGGCAGAGCAGAAGCTTCAGATTACCTTAGCGCTGTCGCTTCACGCCTCCACTCAGGAGAAACGGTTAGAGCTGATGCCGGTGGCAAATAAATACGAGATACAGGAAGTGATTGACGCCTGCCGGTATTATTTTGAACAGACCGGGCGGCGGGTGAGCTTTGAGTACAGCCTGGTTGCCGGGGTGAATGACACGGAGGCGGACGCAGAGCAGTTAGCCAAGCTGCTCCGGGGCATGAACTGCCATGTAAATCTGATTCCGGTGAACCCCATCAAGGAGCGCTCCTATGTGCAGCCGGACAGCAGCGCTGTCTGGGGCTTTAAGGAGAGGCTTGAGAAAAAGGGAATCAATGTGACGGTGCGCCGGGAGATGGGCAGGGACATTGACGGCGCCTGCGGGCAGCTGCGGCGGAAGTATGCGGGGGTTGCTCTTTTGCCCTAGGTGTGCTAATATTTGATGATGTAAATGTGGAGAGAACTACTATTTGGAAGTATGAGGAGAAAATACAGATTTTTAGAAAGGTAGGAAGAAGATAGGATGAAGACGTTTTCCATGACGCATGTTGGACAGCGGAGGGAAATGAATCAGGATTACATGTATACGTCAGAGACTGCTGTTGGAAATCTGCCGAACCTCTTTCTGGTGGCGGATGGCATGGGCGGTCACGCCGCAGGAGAATATGCTTCTAAGTTTACCGTAGAAAAGATGGTGGAAAAGATTGGAAGCTCTCACGCAAGAGAACCGGTGGCGCTGATAAAGGACGCGGTGGAGGAAGTCAATGTGCTGCTGTTAGCGGAGGCGGAGGCTGACGCATCGAAAGCGGGCATGGGAACCACCATTGTGGCGGCGACGGTGATAGACGGCAGGCTTTACGCAGCCAACGTGGGGGACAGCAGGCTTTATGTGATTAATCGTGAGCATATTACCCAGATTACAAGGGACCATTCCCTGGTGGAGGAAATGGTGCGGATGGGAGAGATGGATAAGGAAGTTGCCAAGGACCATCCCGATAAAAATATTATTACCCGGGCGGTGGGCGTGCTGCCGGAGGTGGCGGTGGATTTCTTTGAAATCGTACTGGAAGAGGAAGATACGATACTGATGTGTTCCGACGGACTCACCAATATGGTGGAGGACAGCGAGATTAAACGGATTGTGTTAGGGCAGCGGGACATTGTGGAAAAAGCCGAGAAATTAGTGGAGACAGCCAATCAAAATGGCGGCAGGGATAATATTACAGTAGTGTTGATAGAACCATTTTCTGACGAGGTGAAAGAATGTTAGCAGAAGGAATGTACATAGCGGACCGCTATGAAATCATAGGAAAAATCGGAGCCGGCGGAATGTCGGATGTATATAAAGCGAAGGATTTGACGTTAGGGCGTTTTGTTGCCATTAAGGTGTTAAAGAGTGAGTTTTCCGAGGATATGGGATTTGTGACGAAATTTCGTACGGAGGCGCAGTCAGCGGCGGGCTTAGAGCACCCGAATATTGTAAATATCTATGATGTCGGCAGTGAAAACGGAATGCACTACATTGTCATGGAGTACGTGGAGGGCATTACCTTAAAAACATATATTGAGAAGAAGGGACAGCTTTCTTTTAAAGAGGCAGTCAGCATAGCCATTCAGGTGGGCAGAGGTATTGAGGCGGCACACAATAAAAATATCATTCACCGTGATATCAAGCCCCAGAATATTATGATATCCACCGAGGGAAAGGTAAAGGTGACGGATTTCGGTATTGCCCGTGCGGCTTCCGCCAATACCATCAGCTCGGATGTGATGGGCTCGGTGCACTATTCCTCACCGGAGCAGGCGCGCAACGGCTTTGTGGACGGAAAGAGCGATATCTATTCTCTGGGTATCGTAATGTACGAGATGGTGACGGGGCGTGTGCCCTTTGACGGGGATACCACCGTGGCAGTTGCCATCCAGCATTTGCAGGAGGAAATGGTGCCGCCCAGTGCATACGCACCTAATCTTCCCATCAGCATGGAGAAAATCATTTTAAAATGTACCCAGAAGAGCACGGACCGCAGATACGAGTCCATGGCGGCGCTGCTGGCGGATTTGCGGAAATCCTTAATCAGCCCCAACGAGGATTTTGTGGTGATGGTGCCCCAGACCAGTCAGGATAAGACCAGGGTCATCGGCGCTGATGATTTGAGCAAAATCCAGAAACAGGCGGGAAGCGTTTATGTGAAAAAAGAGGAAATGCCGCTGCCGAAAATCCAGACGGAGTACGAGGAAGAAGAGCCGGAGGATGAGGAATATGATGACGATGATGAGGGAGAAATCAATCCGAAGTTAGAAAAAGCTATCACCATCATGGGAATCGCTGCGGCAGTTGTCATTGTGATTTTGATTGTCTACATTGTGATAAATCTTTTCGGCGGTTTTTCCTCCGGGAAAAATAAATCTACGGAGACGGAGACAACGAGAACGGAAACCCAGGTGAAGAATGAAAATGATGACGACGCAAATACGACTTCTTCTGACAACAGCACGGTAGAGGACGGTGTGGAGGTTCCTGACGTAAAAAATTTAAGCTATGATGACGCGAAGGCGGAGTTAGCCAAATATAGCTTAGGCATCAGGGAGGCGGGAAGGACTTCCTCCGATACCGTGGAAAAAGACTTAGTTGTCAGCCAGCAGCCCGAGGCTTCACAGAAGGTAGAAAAGAATACAACCGTTGAAGTTACATTGAGCAGCGGAAAGGGCAGCATTGAAATTCCGAATGTGGTGGGACAGAGTGAAGCCAACGCTGTGAGCGCCCTGCAGGGAACCTTTGAGGTGAGCAAGGATTATGCTTACAGTTCCGATGTGGCAGAGGGCTATGTCATTTCCCAGACCCCCACAGGCGAGGGGCAGGAGGGTGATGTGATTAGCCTTGTCATCAGCAAGGGAGAGGAATTAGTCACCGTGGAGGACGTTACCACCACCTATAAATCCGAAGAGCAGGCAAAAGCGCTGTTATCAGACCTGACAGTGAGCACCACCACAAAATACAGCGACACGGCGGAGGGCATTGTCATCGGACAGAGCATTCCGGCGGGAAAACAGGTGGCGAAGGGAACTGCCATTACCATTACGGTCAGCCTTGGACCGGAGCCGGCAGAAGTAGTGGCTGCAGCCACTTATAAGCTGAACGTAAGGATTGAGCTTCCGGCAGATACTTCAAATATTTCCGGTGCGGATATTGTATTGTATGGAAAATCAGGAGGCATTCTGGCAACCTGGAATAACAAAACGGTTTCGGATTTCGGCAGCGACGGATTGACCCTTACAAAGACGGGGTTATTGGAAGAGAGCGGTAAACTGGTGATTACCTGGCTTGATTTAGACGGCAACGCCTGCGGAGAGCAGACCGAAAACGTAAACTTCCAAAAAGAATCATAAACAGGGTACTATATGCAGGGAAAGATAGTAAAAGGAATTGCCGGGTTCTACTATGTTCATCTGGCAGAAAAAGGAATTTATGAGTGTAAGGCAAAGGGTGTTTTCCGAAACCGGAACGTCAAGCCTCTGGTGGGGGATGAGGTGGAAATTGCCATTATAGATGAGGAAGAAAAAAAGGGAAATATTGAGCAGATACTGCCCCGCAGCAACGAATTGCTTCGCCCGGCAGTGGCAAATATAGACCTTGCCCTGATTATTTTTGCGGCGGCGAAGCCGCAGCCGAATTTTAATCTGCTGGACCGTTTTCTCATAATGATGGAATACCAGAAGGTTCCGGTAAAAATCTGTTTTAACAAAGCGGATTTAGTGACAGAGGAAGAATTAGAACGTTTTGCGGGAATATACAGGCAGTGCGGCTATGAGATTCTGACAGTCAGCGCAAAAAAAGAGTGGGGCATCGAGCAGCTGGCGGCGGCGCTGGAGGGAAAGACCACTGCGGTGGCAGGTCCCTCCGGCGTGGGAAAATCTTCGCTTATCAACCGTCTGCAGCCTAACGTGCAGATGGAAACCGGAAGTATCAGCAGAAAGATTGAGCGGGGGCGCCATACCACACGCCACTCTGAAATTATTCCCATGGGCGGAACCACTTACATTATGGACACGCCGGGATTTTCCACGTTGAATATTCCGGGCTTCGAGAAAGAGGATTTGCAGCAGTATTATCCTGAATTTCAGGAGTTTGAACCTTATTGCAGATTTCAGGGGTGCAGCCATATCAGCGAGCCGGACTGCCGCGTCAAGGAAGCCCTGGCAGAGGGGAAAATCAGCAGTCTCCGCTATGAGAATTACAAACTTTTATATGAAGAACGGAAGAACGCCAAGAAGTATTAAATGGAGGAAGAAATGAATTGTTTATCACCGTCAATTTTATCCGCGGATTTCAGCAGGCTTGGAGAACAGATACGGGAATTGGATGAGGCAGGCGCCCAGTATGTCCACATTGATGTAATGGACGGCATGTTTGTGCCGAGCATTAGCTTCGGACTTCCGGTGATTGAGTCTATCCGGGAGTGCACGGAGCGGATTTTTGACGTACATCTTATGATAGAGGAGCCGATACGCTATATATCGGATTTCGCAGACGCAGGGGCGGATTTGATTACGGTACATGCAGAAAGCTGCAGGCATTTGGACCGTACCATTGACGCTATCAAGGAAAAAGGGCTTTTAGCGGGGGTGGCGCTGAATCCGGCGACGCCGCTTTCTGCCCTTTCCTACATTCTGCCGAAGGTGGATATGGTGCTGATTATGACGGTAAATCCCGGATTCGGGGGACAAAGCCTGATTCCCTATACCTTAGATAAGGTGCGGGATTTAAAGAAAATGATTGACGCCCAGGGCTTAAAGACGGACATTGAAGTGGACGGCGGCATCAATCTTTCCAATGTGGAGGAAGCCATGGCGGCGGGTGCGAATATTATTGTTGCCGGGAGTGCCGTATTCCAGGGAGATGTGACGGAAAATGTGGAAGGCTTCTTAAAAATTATTCACGGATGAAGAGGGCATAGGACATGAAGCATTTTTTGATTATATCCGGCGGCAGTATTGAGGACGAAGCGGTGACGGAATACCTGCGGAGGGAAACAGGAGGCAGGAGGGAAAACGTTGGAATAGCGGATTGCCTGAGAGCGCAGGGCATAAAGGTAATTGCTGCGGATTCCGGGCTGGAGTTTTGCAGCAGGAATCATATCCTGCCGGATATCGCGGCGGGGGATTTTGATTCGGTCAGTGGGGCGGTTCTTTCTGAATTTAGGGAAAAAGAAGGGATTGTCTGGTATCGGTTGAATCCCGAAAAGGATGATACGGATACGGAATTTGCCATCCGCAAAGCCTTAGAGGCAGGGGCGGAGCGGATTACCATAGTCGGAGGGACAGGAAGCAGGCTCGACCATGTGCTGGGAAATATTGAGCTTCTCGGCATTGGCATGGAGGCGGGAGTTCCCATAGAGCTGGTGGACGCCCATAACCGCATTCGTATGATAAAGACGGGGATAACGTTGGAAAAGGAGAAGCAGTTTGGGAAGTATGTTTCACTGCTTCCTTATACGGACTGTGTGGAGCACCTGTTTTTAACCGGGTTTAAGTATCCCCTTGCGGACGCCTGCCTGCGGGGCTTCTGTAGTCTCGGCGTCAGCAATGAGATTGTGGAAAGCGAGGCGGAAATCCGGTTTGACGGTGGAATACTGCTGGTGATTGAGTCAAGGGATTGAAAATTATGTCTGTATGAGCCTCACAGAGCGTCAAAAGGATGGTGCTATGGATTATAAGAATTATTATACGCTTGAAAAGTTTTCGCTGAGATATGATTATTACTGTTTTGTTGATACGAAAAAATATTTAGCAGAGTGTTACATACCAGTGTTGAAGATATCCTCGTCATTGACGGGGATATAGTTATTTTAGGAAAAAGGCGGTACACAATGAATAACGTATGGGATATTGTGATAAAGATTTCTTGAATATCTTTGTAAAAACAAATATAATAGAGAATATCAAACATATAGAGGAGGGCGTGTTATGGCGATGATAAAAAGGGAGAATATGACGTATTAGGCACATGCGATTCTTTGGATGAAGATGATTATGATTATGATGCAAGTGATGATGACGATGTATATGATTTAATTGTATGCAAACTCATAAACTTATATCGTGATGGTGATGATACTGTCGGAAGCATTGATTTGAACAGATTAAAGACTGTTCTTAAAAATGATGCCTATTCTACAATAAAAATTATTGAATAAAACCAATTTTGGAGGGATTCTATGAAATGTCCTGAATGTGGTAATGAAGTTACGGAGAATGTAAAAGTATGCCCTAGTTGTGGCTATGAAATTATTCCATCTGAAACAGATGTACAAGAAAATGTAAAAAGTGGCGAAGTGCCAATACACAAGAATAAGAAGTATATAGGAATTGTCCTTTTTGCAGTTGCGTGTATTGTGTTTATCGTTGCTTTTACCAGAGTAAATAATGATACATATTCTTTCTATAAGCAACATTATAAGGAATGTATGGAAGGATATGCAGATACTAAAGCAACTGCAGATGAATATAGCGGATGGTTTTTCAAGAGTTCATATGAAAGTATAGCATCCCGTTATGAAGAAATGGCACAAGATGATAACAAGATAATCTGGAAGTATAGAATACAAGCTATTTTGTTATGCTTCGGTGGATTAGCTTGTTGTGTGGTAGGCTACAAAATGATAAAAGGAGAGATGCACAATGGCATTAGTAAAGTGTCCTGAGTGTGGCAGAGAAAATGTATCGAGTACAGCTAAATGTTGCCCTGGGTGTGGCTACAATATAAAAGGGCATTATGAGAATGAACAGAACAAAGAAACTTCTGTTAATACTGCTGCTCTAGGGAACAAATTTAATATTAAGGCGATTGTTTTCATTACCATTGCTTGTGTAGTTATATTCTGCATTTATTACTTTTCTACTAGGTGTGCATATGATGGATGCACAGAGAAAAGAGTATCATCAAGTAAATATTGTACTTATCATTCATTGTCATATTCCTATGGTTCATCAAGCTATAGTTATACACCAAAGACAGGTAATGCAGGGGCAGAAGCAAGAGCAGAGTCTTATTTGAATAGTTCCGCATTTTCTTATACTGGATTGATAGAACAATTAGAATATGAGGGATTTTCAGAAGCCGAAGCTAAATATGGTGCTGATAATTGCGGTGCTGATTGGAAATTACAAGCAGTCAAAAAAGCAAAATCGTATTTAAGCAGTTCTGCCTTTTCATATAGCGGATTAAAGGAGCAATTACTTTACGAAGGATTCACAGAAGATGAAGCACAATATGGTGTAGATAATTGTAATGGAGATTGGGATGAACAGGCAGTAAAAAAAGCCAAGTCATATTTACGATCTTCTCCAGATATGAGTAGAAGCAGATTGTTAGAACAGTTGCAATATGAAGGATTCACTTATGAACAGGCGGTGTATGGTGTAGACCAAGCTGGATTGTAGGAGTTTTTTATGTGTGACGTGTCAACAAAGACCATTGAGGACATATGCCAGTTGTTGCAATGCCAACCATAAGATTTGATTGAGTGGAAGGTAGATTTAAAGCCGGAATTGGCATATGAGAACAGATTTAAGGAATAATCTGATAGAAAGAATAGGAGGGATGCACTATGTTAGCAGCAGTAAAAGGAATTGTACAAGGAAATACAGTTGTTATCGAAGATGATGATATAAGGGAATACGATGGGGCAGAGGTTGTTGTTACTCTATTGAATTATCCACAGAAGAAAGCAAAGAAAGCGCCTGTTGACTGGGATAGCTTTGTTATTCCAAGCGAAAGAGGAAAAAATGTTGATGAATATATGAGGGAGATGCGTGAGAATGACAGATTATAAAAAGGTGTTTGTTGATACTGCGCCATTCATATATTTTATTGAAAAGGATAGCAACAATCCGCAGTATTATGATAAGGTAAAGAAATTTTTCAGTAATGGATATGAGAATGATAAAAGGTTTGTAACCTCTGTGATTACAATGGAAGAATATTTTGTTTTCCCATATAGGAACAAAGAATATTCTTTTATAGATATGTTTAATCGGCTAGTGGCAACAACTGATATGGAAATTATAGAAATCAATCAGGAAATTGCAAAGAAAGCGGCACAGATAAGAGCAGAATATAAAGGATTTAAAGCAATGGACGCTATTCAGTTAGCAGTTGCTTGTCTTTTAAAGTGCGATTTATTTTTGACAAATGATAAACAGTTAAGGCAATTCAAAGAAATAAAGTGTATAACGGTTGATGAACTGGAATAAACAACAGAAGCACCAACGGAAATGCTCAGCCCCCTGTCAAGTAGACAAGTAAAAAATCTAAAATAAGTTTATAGATATTCGTCGCATCTGACTTGGTGTGGCGGATATTCATGTTATGAGGTATTTATTTCACGGTTGTTGGGAATTTGAATTTTGCTGTTTCAAAATCTCAGGTTGTATGGTATAATAATAGGCTGTATCAAACTCTTTTTTCATGACGGTTACGGCATGCTTTCATTATTGGATTGAGAATATAAAGGGTGATAGAGGATGAAAAGGTAAAAGAGGTTGAAAGAATCGAAAGTACCTTAAAAATTGTGTAGTAATTTGTGCAGTAAAAATATAGAGAAAGGCGAAAATGCTTGAAAATAAGGCATTTTCGGACAGGTAAAGATAAAAATGAAGTTGGGAATCGTTGGTCTGCCAAACGTAGGCAAAAGCACATTATTTAATTCATTAACAAAGGCGGGTGCAGAATCCGCCAACTATCCGTTCTGTACCATTGACCCCAATGTGGGTATCGTGGCAGTGCCGGATGAACGTTTAAAGCAGTTGGGGGATATGTATCACTCCAAAAAGGTGACGCCGGCAGTCATTGAGTTTGTGGATATCGCCGGGCTGGTAAAGGGAGCCAGCAAGGGAGAGGGATTGGGAAACCAGTTTCTTGCCAATATCCGTGAGGTGGACGCCATTGTCCATGTGGTGCGTTGTTTTGAGGACACAAACGTGGTGCATGTGGACGGAAGCGTAGACCCGGCAAGGGATATCGAGACGATTAACTTAGAGCTGATTTTCTCCGACGTGGAAATCTTAGAGCGCCGCATTGCGAAGGTGGCAAAGCAGGCGAGAATGGATAAGACGCTGGCGAAGGAATTAGAGCTGTTAGAGGCAGTAAAAGCCCATTTAGAGAACGGCAATTTAGCCAAGACCTTTGAGGTGCCGGAGGATGAGGATGCGGAGGAATGGTTCAAATCCTATAATCTTCTCACTGCAAAACCGGTGATTTACGCAGCCAACGTTGCGGAGGATGATTTGGCGGACGACGGCGTTAATAACGCTCATGTGGCGGCAGTCAGAGAGCGCGCCAAAGAGGAAAACAGCGAGGTGTTTGTTATCTGCGCTCAGATTGAGCAGGAAATCGCCGAGTTAGATGATGATGAGAAAGCCATGTTTTTAGAGGATTTAGGCTTAAAGGAGTCCGGTCTGGAAAAATTAATCAAGGCAAGCTACAGCCTTCTCGGCTTAATCAGCTACCTTACCGCAGGGGAGGATGAAACCCGTGCATGGACCATCAAGAAAGGCACAAAGGCGCCCCAGGCGGCAGGAAAAATCCATTCTGATTTTGAACGCGGCTTTATCCGTGCAGAAGTAGTGAATTACCAGGATTTATTAGACTGCGGAAGCCTTTCCGCCGCAAAGGAAAAAGGTATCGTGGGCTTAGAGGGAAAAGAATACGTGGTGAAGGACGGAGATGTGATTTTATTCCGTTTCAACGTATAAATGAAAAAGAAGCGCATATATTTTCTAAAATGGAAACGTTTTGGGGAATATATGCGTTTTTGTGAATTACAGCGAAAAGAAGTGATTAACGTCACGGACTGCAAATGTCTGGGAAATGTCAAGGACTTGGAGTTTGATGAAAAAGACGGCTGTATCCGTGCGTTGATTGTACCGGGCCCCGGTAAATTTTTAGGCTGCGTGGGAAGGGAGTTTGAGCTATTCATTCCATGGTGTAAAATCGTAAAAATCGGTCCCGACATCATTTTGGTAGATATTGATGAAAAAGAGGCGAAGCATAAGCTGGGATAAGGGAGAAAAAAGGCATTTTTTGTAAAAATAACGAAAATTAGTAGACATAACATGAAATATTATGTTGACAATTACAAAAAGTACAGATATACTACAGGATAAGGGATTTTAACCGGAGGTATGTTATGAAATGTCCATTTTGCAGCAGTGAAAATACAAGAGTCATTGACTCAAGACCGGCGGATGATAATAATTCGATTCGCCGCCGCAGGATGTGTGATGAGTGCGGGAAACGATTTACCACCTATGAGAAGGTAGAGACGATTCCTCTGATTGTCATTAAGAAGGATAACAACAGAGAGCAGTATGACCGCTCTAAGATTGAAGCGGGCGTCTTGCGTGCCTGCCATAAAAGACCGGTTTCCGTCAATGAGATTAATCAGCTGGTGGACGAAGTGGAGACAGAGATTTTTAACCGGGAGGAAAAGGAAATTCCAAGCAGCGTCATCGGAGAGATTGTCATGGATAAGCTGAAGGATTTAGAGGCGGTTGCCTATGTGCGTTTTGCCTCTGTGTACCGGGAGTTTAAGGACGTCAATACCTTTATGAGTGAGCTGAAGAAGATGTTGGATAAATAAACCCGGAAACGGTATTTGGGGGAAAAGTTCGTGTTACGAAATATTTGTGCCTGCGTCAAGGAACTGAAGTTCCTGAAATTCGCAGGTTGTGGAAAGGCGTGGCTATTAATATGAATCTATCGGGCATCCGTCCGGGGGCGGGGTTTTACGAATACAATACAAAAAAGAGCGATACAGCCGTAAAGGAACAGCCGGAAGAAATAAAGACGGCTGCTGCTTCCGTTGTGGAAGAAGGGCGGCAGAGTAATTCACCGGAGGTCGCTTCTCAGGAGGTTTCTGGGGACAGGACAGATAACGGAGCCAGAGAGTTTGCCGAACGCTATCAGCCGGAGGCGCTTTATGAGCACAGAGGGGGCATGAGCGATATTGCCAGCCTGGATGTGGAGCAGGCGATTTCCGATATGAAAAGGGACCAGGTGCTTCAGCAGTACCAGTTTTTCGTGGGAGAGAGCCAGGCGGAGGAATTGCTGGCGGCTGCGAGGGAGCGGGAGAATTTCTACCTGTAATTACATAGCTTAGAAACGTGGGAGTGTACGAAAGGGTATGCTCCTTTTTAGTTTGCGGAAAAGATTGCCAACAGAGATACGGAAACCCTGCAGCCAGGGCTGACACTTTATTTTGGGGGATTGCAGAAAAATAAGAACAATGATAGAATGATACCCGTGTGAATATGAAATAAGTTTGGAAAATGTGAGGGCAGGAAATGTTAGAGAAGTTTTATCCGGGAGAATACGTGGATTCCACCTACAGCATTGACTTTGACCGCCTTTACCGGGAAGGCTACCGGGGAATTATTTTTGATATTGACAATACGTTAGTGCCCCACGGCGCCCCGGCGGATGAAAAGGCGTGTAAGCTGTTTTGCCACTTGAAGGAATTGGGATTTTCCTGTATGCTGTTATCGAACAATAAAGAACCGCGGGTGAAGATGTTTAACGACGCAGTCGGGGTTTCCTATATCCATAAGGCGGGAAAACCGAAGCCTGCCGGATACCGGAGGGCAATGGAGGCGATGGGAACGGATACAGGCAATACGCTTTTTGTGGGAGACCAGATTTTCACGGATGTTTACGGGGCGAATTTAGCGGGTATCCGCACCATTTTAGTGAAGCCGATTCATCCGAAGGAAGAAATTCAGATTGTGCTGAAGCGGTATTTAGAGAAGATAGTATTGCATTTTTATATGCGCAGACAAAAAAAGGAAGAAAAACAGGAGTGAGTGGAAGATGAAAATTGCGATTGGAAATGACCATGCGGCAACAGAGATGAAATTTGCAGTGATGGAGTATTTAAAGGAGCTGGGACATGAGGTGGTTAATTTTGGCACAGACGGCAATGAAAGCTGCCATTATCCGGAGTTTGGCGAGAAAGTGGGACGTGCTGTGGCAGCCGGAGAGGCGGACTGCGGCGTGTTAATCTGCGGCACCGGAGTGGGGATTTCCATTGCGGCAAATAAAGTAAAGGGCGTTAGGGCGGCGGTGTGCTCCGACTGTGCTACGGCGAGGCTGGTAAAACAGCACAACAATGCCAATATCATTGCCTTTGGGGCGAGAATCGTGGGATTGGAGCTGGCGAAAGACATTGTAAAGGCTTATCTGGATGCGGAGTTTTTAGGCGGCAGACACCAGATTAGAGTGGATATGATACAGGAGATTGAGGAACGGAACTGATTTGAAAAATGTGGTATCTTTCCACCGGAAGGCAGCGCCAGAAAATCAAACAGAAATTTCTATAAAAAACGCCATATTCTTATTCTGGATTTGAAACCGGAATAAGAATATGGCGTTTTATTTTCTCATAATATAATGAGCGCAAGCGAGAAGAAGGTGCTTGCACGTTCGGCGAGCGGCGAAATTATTGAGTGAGTTATGCTCACAATATAGTAAAAAATTTTACAGCGGAGACATCAAAATCTTTCCACTGCCGCGGAACACGTTGACAAAGCCTTCGCCGGATACAGCGGAACCGAGCAGGCTCTTAGAAGAACGCTCTACGGTAAACTGCAGGGAGTTGCTCCATGCGATTGCCATATTTCCGTCGATTTTCACCTCATCATTGTCTAATTCAAATTCAATCAGCTCTTCTCTCGGAACAGGGCTTTCTAATACGGCAAGTCCGTTTCCGGTAAGGCTTAAGTTAAAGAGTCCCTCGCCGCCTAAAGCTGCGGAGGAAAGGTTGCTTCTTGCCACCACCTTCTGCTGCAGAGAGCCTTCGCAGGCTAAGAAAAGACCGTCCTCTAAAACGATGCTTCCCCATTCACCAACGTTTATCAGGAGAATATGCTTTGTGGTAGGCTCTAACATTAAAAGTCCGTTTCCGGTGTATTCCGGTTTGGAGGCGGTTTCCTTCGTTACCTTGGAGGAAATGGCTTTGCCGAGAAAATCGCCGACGCCTTTGATGCCGGAGCCCATCTTCACATTTCCAGCCATCCACTGCATTGCTCCTGCCTGGAGGGTCCAGGGAGTGCCGTTTAACTCAATCAGCACCTGGCGTTTGCGGAGGTTCATTTCTGCTGAATAGTAAGCGGTAACAGCAGTCTGAGGCGTTACGCTTAAGTCACGCTGGTATTCGAAAACCTTTACGTTTCCGGCAGCGGCAATTTGTTTTAAGTTCTGGTTGTCGTATAAGTTATTGCATTTTACCATAATAAACTCCTTTTTCCTTTGCAGCCTGCACAGATGAAATGCAGGATTTTACAGGTATGATATTGGCTGTCTGTAAAACAGTCACATTTATTATATGGGAAAAAAGGGTGATTTGCAATGTGCTTTTTACAAAAAAATCAGGAAAAATGGAGGGGAAAAGGGGCAAATATGGCGGATTGGGAAAAAAGGCTTGAAAAGTGTATGTATTTATTATACAATAAGAAAATCAGAGAGTTTATAACTCAACGTATCTTAAGGAGGAAGTTTGAATGATTTCAGCAGGAGATTTCAGAAATGGTATTACCATCGAGTTAGAGGGCAATATTTTTCAGATTATTGAATTCCAGCACGTGAAACCGGGGAAAGGTGCAGCGTTTGTAAGAACCAAATTAAAGAACATTAAGAGCGGCGGTGTAGTAGAAAAAACATTCCGTCCTACCGAGAAATGTCCGCAGGCGCGTATCGACAGAAAAGATTATCAGTATCTGTACGCAGATGGAGATTTATTCTATTTCATGGACGTAGAGACTTACGACCAGATTGCATTATCCAAAGATGATATCGGAGATGCGTTAAAATTTGTGAAAGAGAACGAGATGGTAAAAATGTGCTCCCACAACGGAAGCGTATTTGCAGTAGAGCCGCCTCTGTTTGTAGAGTTAAAAATCACAGATACGGAGCCGGGCTTCAAGGGAGATACCGCTACCGGAGCTACTAAGCCAGCAGTTGTTGAAACAGGGGCTACCGTATATGTTCCGTTATTCGTAGAGCAGGATGACGTGATTAAGATTGATACCAGAACCGGAGAATATTTATCCAGAGTTTAATATTCTAGGACAAGTATATGTGACAGATTATGTTTTACCCCGGCAGAGGTAAATTTAGAAAGAGCCAGGAAAATTGATTTTCCCGGCTCTTTTTTTGCACAGACCCGTGCGAGGAAATATGGCGCCAAAGCGCGCACGGGTCGCGCGGCGAGTAGTGGAGAAAGACATTCCCCTACTCGATTATAATATCGTTTATCCGTCATTTGAAAAATATCAATAACGTCTGAAATCGTCACGTCTGTCTCTGCGGTCATCGCGTCTGTCTCTGCGGTCATCGCGTCTGTCATCACGTCTGTCTCTGCGGTCATCGCGCCTGTCATCACGTCTGTCATCACGTCTGTCTCTGCGGTCATCACGTCTGTCGTCGCGCCTGTCGCGTCTGTCGCAATCGCACGGCGGGCAGATACGCCAACGGTCAAAATTATCCGGCATAACAAAATCCTCCCTTTTTCTTTATGGTATGAAAGCGGAGAATGGATTGTGAGTGGAGGTATGCTTGAAAGCGCTCATGTTTACGAAAAATCAGCGGAAATTTTGCGGAATAAAATTACAATGGCAAGCAGCGCAATCACTATCTGGCTCGCAAGGATTCCCGATAAATAGCTTTTAATTCCCCATACCGGCACGGCAAAAAGCACAAAGAGGATACGGATGGCGCAGGCGGTCAGGTTTAAGCCAAAGGTGATGCCGGGATAGCCCAGACCGTGCAGAATGCTGCTTAGGGTAGAGCTTAAGTAGAGAAAGGGGCAAATCCAGCCCAGGGTTACGATAAAATTCCCCGCCAGAGCATTCCCAAAGAGGAAATTTCCAAGGAATTTTCCCGTGAGGATAAATCCGGCAGTACAGATAAATCCCAGAAACAGGCAGGATTCAATGGTCTTTTTGATGGTGCGCCGAATCAGTCCTTCATTTCCCGATGACTGCGCCTCCGAGATGGTGGGCAGCAGCAGAACGGAGATGGAGTTGGTTATCACCGAGGGAAACATAATGATTGACATGGACATTCCGGTAAGGATTCCGTAGACGCTTAAGGCTTCGGAATTTGTGTAACCGAAGAGCTTTAAACGGTTGGGCAGCATAATATTTTCAAAGGTGCCGAAGAGATTCAGCACAAGCCGGTTGGCAGTCAGGGGCACAGCCATGGAAATCAGATTTTTCGTATAGCTGCGGATATGCCCGAACTGTGTCCCGATACCCTGAAAGCTGCCGAAGGCGCTGACGGAAACTAAGGTGCTGGCGGCTTCGCCTATCACAAGCCCCCAGATGGTGACGGAGAGAGTCATGGTTTTTCCCTGACTTAACTGAATCTGGTACATCAGATAAACGCTGCCTACCCGGGCAAGCTGCTCCACAAACTGGCAGAGGGAGGGAACCGCCGTCTTTTTCAGACCGTAGTAGTAGCCGTTGATACAGGCATGGATACAGCTGGGGACAAAGGTAAATGCAAGCACCCTAAGCAGCGGAATGCAGCGGTCATCCCCTAACCATGCACGGGAGAGAAAATCAGCCTGACGGTAAATGAACAGCCCGGTTAAGGTGGAGAGCGCCAGGGAAATGACAAGCCCTATGAAAAGATACAGCTTTGCGCCGGAGGGATTTTTCCGTCCCATCTCCATGGAAACATATTTAGAGATAGAAGTCTGGATTCCGGCAGCGGTGATGGCGAAGCCCAAGGAAGTTACCGGGGAAATCAGCTGATAAATTCCTAAGCCCTCTGCACCAATGGTACGGGAGAGGAATATTCTATAGAAGAAACCTATAATTCGTGTAAGAACTCCGGCTATGGTTAGTAGCAAGGTTCCGGTGATAAAGACATTTTTTGCAGAAGATTGTTTCAATACTGACCTCCGAAGCCTTCCGGAAAACCGGTGTTATTTGTTGTAATTTTAATATATGAAAGAAGTGGAGAGAAAATGAGTAGTGTGAGAGAGAATAAAAATAGAGTATATCTGGACAACGCAGCAACTACACAGATGTCCACGGAAGTAAAACAGGCAATGGAGCCATATTTGCAGCGAAATTTTGGAAATGCTTCTACCGCTTATTCTTATGGGGAGGAAGCAAAGGAAGCGATAGAACACGCCAGAAGGGTGATTGCGTCAAGCCTGTGGGCGAAGCCCTCGGAAATTTATTTTACCTCCGGGGGCTCTGAGTCTGACAACTGGGCAATCAAGTGTGCGGCAGAAGCCTGCAAGCAGGAGGGACAGCACATTATTACCAGCAGGATTGAACACCATGCTGTCTTAAATTCCTGTGAGTATCTGGAAAAATTAGGATATGAGGTCACTTATTTAGAGGTGGATGAAAAAGGCATGGTGTCCCCGGAGGCAGTGTTTGCGGCAATCCGTCCCGATACTGTCCTTATCAGCATTATGTTTGCCAATAATGAGGTGGGAACCATTGAGCCTGTCATGCAGATTGGTAAAATTGCAAGAGAACAGGGCATCTTGTTTCATACCGATGCCGTACAGGCATATGCACAGATACCCATTGATTTGCGGAGGTATCCCATAGATTTATTAAGCGCCAGCTCCCATAAATTTCATGGTCCAAAGGGCGTGGGATTTTTGTATATCAGGGAAGGCGTAAAGCTGCCCTCCTTTATTCACGGTGGCGGACAGGAGGAGGGAAAACGTGCGGGGACGGAAAACGTGGCAGGCATTGTGGGAATGGGAAAGGCGGCGGAGCTGGCGTTTTCTGATATGAGAAACCGGATTCGCAAAGAAACCATGCTGCGGAATTACCTGTTAGAGAAGGTGGCGCATGAAATTCCGGAGGTGTGTATCAACGGCCACCGCAGTAAGCGCCTGCCGGGAAATGCCAATTTCAGCTTCCGGGGGGTAGACGGGGCATCCCTGGTGATTTTGTTAGATGAGGATGGTATCTGTGCCTCCGGCGGTTCTGCGTGCAATACCGGGGAAGAGCGTGTGTCCTATGTTATCCGGGAGCTTAAAACGCCGGAAGAATACGCGCCGGGAACTATCCGCATGACGCTTTGCGGAAGCACCACCAGAGCGGACATTGACCGGGCGGTGGAAGCCTTAAAGAAAAATGTGGCAAGACTGCGGGAATAAAACTTGAAAAGATATTCCAGCCACTCACGCCAGAGGGCGTTTCGCGGGGAATATCTACGCCCTGTCGGGCTATTCAAGTGTGAAGAACGCAAAAGCGGCGTTCTTCAGTCGGGGCTTTCGAAAGAAATTTTTTTCTTGTAATCAGCAGGCGGGAATGCTATGATAAACAGAAATGCGTAAAAAGAGGAGGAAACCAATGAGAGAGAATTACCGATATTTTTTCATGGATTTAGACGGAACCATCACAGACCCGAAGGAGGGGATTACGAAATCGGTAGCCTATGCCCTGAATGCTTACGGAATACAGGTGGAAAATTTAGATACATTAGAGAAATTCATTGGTCCTCCCCTTGTGGATTCGTTTCAGGACTTTTATGGCTTTGACAGGGAACAGAGTTTAGAGGCGGTGGAGAAATACCGGGAGTATTTTAAGGATAAGGGGATTTTCGAAAATAAGCTCTACCCCGGTATGGAACACCTGCTTAGCGCCATTACGGAGCAGGGCGGGAAGCTTGTCCTTGCCACCTCAAAGCCGGAGGTTTTTGCGAAACGGATATTAGAATACTTTAATATAGAGAAATATTTTATCCTTGCGGCGGGAAGTACGTTAGACACCAGCCGGAACAATAAGGCGGATGTGATACGCTATGCTCTGGATACCCTTGGGATAGCGCCGGAGGAAGCGGTGATGATAGGGGACAGGAAGCATGACGTCATCGGGGCGAAGGAAAACGGGATGGAATGTATCGGCGTCCTGTTTGGCTACGGTGACAGGGAGGAATTAGAGACTGCCGGAGCGGACAGGATTGTGGAGACGGTGGAGGAACTGGAAAAGGAGATGGCAAAGCTGCTGGTGCACTGACACCTTCGCCTTGCAGAAACGCCCCGGACTGCGGAAAGAGCAGTCCGGGGCGTTTCCGGTTTATTTGTTATAAAAGTGTATCAGGTAATGAACGGAATGCCTTAGTTGTCATTCTCATCATCCGCAGACATAGAGTAAACCTGACGTTTTCTAGCCATTTCATCATTCTCAAGATATTCATCATAAGTAGAAACCTTATCAATGAAAGTTCCATCCGGCAAAAATTCAATAATGCGGTTCGCCGTGGTCTGTACCACCTGATGGTCACGGGAGGCAAAGAGCACTACGCCGGGGAATTTAATCAATCCATTATTTAAAGCCGTGATAGATTCCATATCCAGATGGTCGGTAGGCTCATCTAAAATCAGCACGTTGCTCGCCATAATCATCATACGGGACAGCAGGACACGCACCTTCTCACCACCGGAGAGCACCCGCATTTTCTTGGTGCCGTCCTCCCCGGCAAACAGCATACGTCCTAAGAAACCGCGGACATAGGTGGCGTCCTTAATCTCGGAGTACTGGGTCAGCCAGTCCACGATTAATAAATCCGTATCGAAAATCTCCGTATTATCCTTCGGGAAATAAGACTGGCTGGTGGTAACGCCCCATTTGTAAGAACCGGAGTCCGGTTCCATCTCCCCGGCAAGGATTTTAAATAAGGTGGTCTTTGCCAGCTCATTTCCGCCTACGAAAGCGATTTTATCATCATGTCCCACGATAAAGGAAACATTGTCTAATACCTTCACGCCGTCGATGGTCTTGGTAATGCCCTCCACCGTCAGCACCTCGTTACCGATTTCACGGCTTGGACGGAAGTCGATATAAGGATATTTCCGGCTGGAAGGACGGATTTCGTCTAACTGGATTTTCTCTAACGCACGTTTTCTGGAAGTCGCCTGCTTGGATTTGGAGGCGTTTGCAGAGAAACGGGAGATAAATTCCTGCAGCTCCTTGATTTTCTCTTCCTTTTTCTTGTTGGCTTCCTTCATCTGTTTTACCAGAAGCTGGCTGGACTCATACCAGAAATCGTAGTTTCCGGCATAGAGCTGGATTTTGCCGTAATCAATATCCGCAATGTTGGTGCAGACCTTGTTCAGGAAATAACGGTCATGGGAAACTACGATGACGGTATTGTCAAAGTTGATTAAGAATTCCTCTAACCAGTTGATGGCGTCTAAATCCAGATGGTTGGTAGGCTCGTCGAGCAGCAGGATGTCAGGATTTCCGAAAAGCGCCTGTGCCAGTAACACCTTGACCTTTAAAGCGCCCGGCATATCCGCCATCAGGTTGTAATGCTCTTCTGTGGGAATGCCCAGACCGTTCAGCAGGGTAGCTGCATCGGATTCTGCATTCCAGCCGTCCATATCTGCAAATTCTGCTTCTAACTCGCTGGCGCGGATTCCGTCCTCGTCGGAAAAATCCTCTTTCATGTAGATGGCGTCTTTTTCCTTCATAATATCGTAGAGACGCTTATTTCCCATAATAACGGTGTCAAGAACCGTAAATTCATCATATTTAAAGTGGTCCTGCTGTAAGAAGGAAAGGCGCTGTCCCGGTGTGATGATGACGTCGCCGTTGGTGGGCTCTAACTGCCCGGATAAAATTTTCAGAAAAGTAGATTTTCCGGCGCCGTTAGCGCCGATTAAGCCGTAGCAGTTTCCCTCCGTAAATTTAATATTTACATCTTCAAATAAAGCCTTTTTCCCGATACGCAGGGTAACATTATTTGCACTAATCATATTGAACCTCCATAGATACGCAGCAGGCGGTTTTGTTTTGCAGAAAAGCCATGTGCGTGTGTTTGCCATTCTTTTTTCTGTAAGGATTTTCCTTGAAAAATCACGTCAATTCGTATCATACTAGAAAAGGCATGGAAATGCAACTGAAACTTCCTATTATATTGTGACGGATTTGGGGAAAAATAGAATGTAATTGTGAATGTGTTGCAAATTTACTTGGAATTTAAAGGAAATTTGGTATAATAAGACAAGAAGTAATTGTTCGGATAGGGAAGGGGAACTTTGCATGAATACGGAAGCTTTTGATTTGAGCGCAACAGAACTGTCTTTTGGAGTCTGCTGCTACCGGATAGAGAACAACGGGGAGGGACAGCAGGAGAAATATACCTTTGTGGACGCAAATCAGGCTTTTTTTACCTGTCTTGGATATGACCGGGAGTTTTTCGAGCGGCAGGAGCAGGTATTAGAGCAGATTTTGGTTATGAATGAGCGGAAAGAAGTAAGAAACTGGATTCAGATGGCAAGAGAGCAGCCAGGCGCTTTTTTCGGCGGCATTGGGGAAATTCTGCAAAAGAACGGAAACCGAAAGCATTTAAAATGGAAGGTGTGCTGCCAGGAGGGAGCAGGAGGAAACCCCTACCTGATTTTTTCCTGTACCAGCGTCAATCTGCTGATTAAAACCCAGAAGGAATTATTAGATAAACTAAATAAAGAAAAAAGTGAACGCCGGAAGGCAAATGATTTGATTTATGAGCTGCCCTTTGGCGTGGCAGTGGTGAAGGGCAACCAGAATTTTCAGTTTGAGGTGGCAAACGACGCATTTTTGAAGCTGACAGGCTGCTCCGGCTCCGCCGTGTCCTGCGGACAGGCATATATGGCGGATTATGTACATGAGGAGGATATGGGGCTTTTAGAGGAGGCGGTGGAGCGCTGCCAGATGCAGAAAAGTCCGGAAGAGTTTGAACTGCGGTTAAAGACGGCGGAGGGGCAGACGAGATGGGAGCTGCTGCAGTGCCAGCTGTATTATTACAAGGATGCGATTCCCTACTATATGATTGCCACCTGGGACATTAACGACAGGAAAGAATTAGAGGACGAGCTGAAATTATTAGACGAGCAGTACCGCATGTTAGAGGAAGTGACAGACGAATTTCCCTTTGAATATGATGTGCTGCAGGACCGTTTCCGCATTCCTCATAAATACCACACGATGGGAAAGGTATACGACCCCGGACAGAAATATATGGCTTTGGAAGAAACCTGCGCCGATATTTACGAGGAAGACCGCGCAGCATACCGGGAGGCGTTGGAGAAGGCGAAAAGTCAGGAGATGTCGGGAACCATTGATTACCGCCTGAACGTTTCTTCGGTGGGGGAGGAGCCGCATTACAACTGGTATCGTACGGTGTACCGCAGCATACCGGGGACAAATGGCGGCATTGTCCGCATTATCGGAAGAAGCTATGATATCAGCTCCGACAGGAAAATACAGGAGAAGCTCTCGGAGGAAATGCGCTTAGACCCATTAACCCGCCTGTTGAATAAGGTAGCAACCGGGGAAGAGGTGAAAAAATACATCTCGGAGAAACCGGGGGGCACTCAGGTATTGTTTCTCATTGATATTGATAATTTTAAAAGGGTCAACGATACCTTCGGTCATACGGTGGGGGATACGGTGATTTCTGATATTGCCCAGCTGATACAGGAGCATTTCCGGGAGACGGATATTGTAGGCAGGGTCGGCGGAGATGAATTTCTGGTATTTATGAAAAATACCACCTTAGAGGGTGCTGTAAAGAAGGCAAGAGAGCTTTGCAGCGGCAGCGGGAAGCAGTTAATCGGCGACGACGCCGTGGTCAATGTAACCTTAAGTGTGGGAGTGGCTGTCTACGGCGTGGACGGGGAGGACTACAGCAGCCTGTTTCAGATGGCGGACCGTGCCATGTATCATATCAAGCGGAACGGGAAAAACAGCTATTCTCTTGCCCAGGATGAGGGAAACCATGTTTATGATGACGTCAGAGGGGAAAAACAGGTGGACGCCGTCTTTGAAAAGAGGCAGGAGATTGACAAGGATTTTATGAATGTAGCCTTCAGCCTGCTCTCCCATGCGAAGGACATGAACGGTTCCTTAAATGTGCTGTTGGAGCAGATAGGGAAGAAGTATCATCTGGATATGATATCCGTGGTGGAGTACGAAGATGACGCCCAGCAGATGAACCTGACGAATTATTGGAGCAACTTTGGACAGGTTTATGAAAATACCGTCATGCAGAGAAGCATTCAGGCGTTTGAGGAGGCTGCTCCGGGAGACTTTGTCCTGGTCAAAGAAAAAGAAATGGACGAGCCGGCAGTGCTCTATGAAAACTGGAATACCGGAGACAGGAGAATCTGCTATCTGGCGGGGATTAAATTTGAATACGGGAACAGCCATACGGGCTGCCTGTTTTTGGGAAGCCGCCAGAAAGAGAGGATTTTCGACGAGACAGAACGGATGACCTACAGCGAGCTGAGCCGTGTGGTTGCCGTGTTTGTAACGCTCCGCAATAAACTAAGCGACGACCAGAAGGAAATCCGTCATTTGCAGAGCCGCGACAAGCTGACCGGGCTTTATAATTTAGAGACGTTCCGCAGCCGGACGGAGGAGCTGTTAGCCTGGGAGGCAAAGGAGGAAAATTCCCAGTGCCAGTACGCCATGGTGCATGTGGACATCAATAATTTCTCCTATGTGAACGAGAATTTCGGGCTTACGGTGGGAGACAGGATTTTAAAGGAATTTGGACAGCTGGTGGGGAGGCTAGAGCAGGTGCCCTTTGCCTGCCGGATGTATTCCGACTACTTTGTGTTGCTGGTAAAGGGAGCCGATAAGGAGGAAATCCTGAAAAATGTCTCTTCTGCAAAGGAATACTTTGAATCCCAGCAGAAACGCAAATATCCTGCGGCAAGTATGCGGCTTTCCGTCGGAATCTATTATATTGACAACCCGAAAGAGAGCTTTGACGCTATTTTGGAAAGCTCCAATTTAGCCAGAAAGCAGGCGAAGGAGTCCGGCAGCATCAAATACTGCGTTTATCATGACAGCTTCCGGGCAAAGCGCGATGATGAAATCCATGTGACAGGAAGGTTTTACGCCGCACTGCAGAAGGGCGAGTTTGAAATGTTCTTACAGCCTAAGTTCCTGTTGGACGAGCGGAAGGTATATGGCGCCGAGGCGCTGGCGAGATGGCGGACGCCGGAGGGAAATCTGGTTCCCCCGGTAAAATTCATTCCGCCTCTGGAAAATATCGGCTATATCGTGGATTTGGATTTTTATATCCTAGAGCAGCTGCTGCGGGTGATGCGGAGATGGAAAAAAGCCGGAAAACAGCTGATTACCGTTTCCACCAATTTCTCCAGAAAAAATTTCGAGAACGGCGGAGAGGATTTTATCGAACGGTTAGAGGGCACCATGAAGCGGTATGGAATTGAGCCGAAATATATCGAGATTGAAATTACGGAGGGAGTCATTGTGGAAAACCTTCAAGGGCTCAAGCAATGTCTGATGAAGTTAGAGGAACTGGGCTACCGGATTGCCATTGACGATTTCGGAACAGGGTACTCTTCCCTCAGCGTTTTACTGGAAATTCCGGCAAATGTCATTAAAATTGATAAGAGCTTTACCGATAAGATAAATTTAAGCGAGCAGCGGAAGTTCGTGTCCTATATGGGGCAGTTTATCCATTCGGCGAAGGAAGAGGTCATTTTTGAGGGAATTGAGACGGAGGAACAGTTGGAGTTCTTAAGCGACTGTGGTTTCCGGTACGGACAGGGCTATCTGATAGACAAGCCGATTCCTGTCGAAGAATTTGAAAAGAAGTATATTTGATGGATGTAGGAAACACGGTGCGGCATTGGGGCTGCACCGTGTCTTTTTTTCATTATACGGTGCAAATTTTTTAAATTGCACGGTGCAATTTTTAAATTGCACTTGTTTTCGTACAGTCAGAAACCTTTACAACCGCCCTTTTAAATGATAAAATAATTCATAAGTCGATAATTGCATTTTTTAGGCAGAGATGCCGGGCACATGAATTTTCAAAATGCAAGAGACAGTCTATTAATTCATTAGAATAAGGAGGAATTAGTAATGTCCAGAGCAAAACAGTCAATGGACGGTAATACCGCAGCAGCTCATGTAGCTTATGCCTTTACTGATGTTGCAGCTATTTACCCAATTACACCATCCAGCCCGATGGCAGATACCGTAGATCAGTGGTCTGCAGCAGGACAGGAGAATATTTTCGGAAATCAGGTGAAAGTCGTAGAGATGGAGTCTGAGGCAGGTGCAGCAGGTGCCGTACACGGTTCCCTTGCAGCAGGTGCATTAACCACCACCTTCACCGCTTCTCAGGGTCTTTTATTAATGATACCTAACATGTACAAAATCGCTGGTGAGCAGCTTCCATGTGTATTTGATGTATCTGCACGTACCGTTGCTACCCAGTCTTTAAATATTTTCGGTGACCACAGTGACGTATATGCCTGCCGTCAGACAGGTTTCGCTATGTTATGTGAGACAAACCCGCAGGAGGTTATGGACTTAAGCCCTGTTGCACACTTAGCAACCATCGAGGGAAAAGTTCCGTTCATCAACTTCTTTGACGGTTTCCGTACTTCCCATGAGATTCAGAAAATCGAGAAATGGGATTACGCAGACTTAAAAGAAATGTGCAACATGGACGCTGTAGCAGCATTCCGTGCACATGCGTTAAATCCGGAGCATCCGGCTATGCGTGGTTCTCATGAGAACGGTGACGTTTTCTTCCAGCATCGTGAGGCTTGTAACACAGCTTACAACGAGTTGCCTGCTATTGTTGAGAAATACATGGCAAAAGTCAATGAGAAATTAGGTACAAACTATGACTTATTCAACTACTATGGAGCACCGGACGCAGAGCGCGTTATCGTAGCTATGGGTTCCATCAACGACGTAGCAGAAGAAGTTATCGATTACTTAGTAGCTAAGGGAGAGAAAGTCGGCTTAGTAAAAGTTCGTCTGTATCGTCCTTGGGTATCTGAGTCCTTCTTAAAAGTTCTTCCTAAGACTGCAAAGAAAGTTGCTGTTCTTGACAGAACAAAAGAGCCTGGCGCACTTGGCGATCCGTTATACCTTGATGTTGCAACCACTCTCCGCGAGGCAGGACTTGACACCATCGTATTAACAGGAGGACGTTACGGCTTAGGTTCCAAAGATACTCCGCCATCAAGCGTATTCGCTGTATACAAAGAGTTAGAGAAAGACGCTCCGAAGGCTCGTTTCACCATGGGTATCGTGGATGATGTTACCAACTTAAGCTTACCGGAAGTAAAACCGGCTCCAATCACTTCTGCAGCAGGTACAGTAGAGTGTAAGTTCTGGGGTCTCGGCGGTGACGGTACTGTAGGTGCGAACAAGAACTCCACCAAGATTATCGGTGACCACACAGACAAATATATCCAGGCATACTTCCAGTATGACTCCAAGAAAACAGGCGGTGTAACCATTTCCCACTTAAGATTTGGTGACAAGCCAATCAAGAGCCCGTATTACATCAACCAGGCAGACTTCGTAGCATGCCACAACCCATCTTATGTAACCAAAGGCTTCAAGATGGTACAGGATGTAAAACCAGGCGGAGTATTCATGATTAACTGCCAGTGGTCTGACGAAGAGTTAGAGCATCACTTAAATGCAGAGGCAAAGAAATATATCGCTGACAACAACATTCAGTTATATACCATCAATGCCATTGACAAAGCTATCGAAATCGGTATGGGCAAACGTACCAATACCATTTTACAGTCTGCATTCTTCAAATTAGCAAACGTTATGCCAATCGAAGAAGCAGTAGACTTTATGAAACAGGCTGCTAAGAAGTCCTATGGCAAGAAGGGTGACGCCGTTGTAGAGATGAACTACAAAGCAATCGACGCTGGTGTAGACGCTGTACATAAGGTAGAAATCCCGGCTTCCTGGTCTAACCCGGCAGCAGACCCGGCTCCGGCTGAGTTACAGGGACGTCCTGAGACAGTGAAGATGGTAAAAGAGTTAATGAACCCAATCTCCTTAATGGATGGTGATTCTTTACCGGTATCTGCATTCATGGGCAACCCGGACGGACAGTTCGAGCACGGTGCAGCAGCATACGAGAAACGTGGTACAGCAGTTACCGTTCCTACCTGGGATGCTGAGAAATGTATTCAGTGTAACCAGTGTGCATTTGTATGTTCTCATGCAACCATTCGTCCGTTCATGTTAAGTGAGGACGAGGTAAAAGCAGCTCCTTCCAACATCAAGCTTGCTGATACCAAACCAAAGGCAGGCGAGTACAAATATACCATGAGCGTATCTCCGTTAGACTGTATGGGATGCGGCGAGTGTATCACCGTATGTCCTGTCGGCGCTATCGAGATGGTTCCTCAGGAGTCTCAGGCAGAAGAGCAGCCGGTATTTGACTACTTAGTAGCAAACGTTGGCAAGAAACCTGGTATGCCGGCAGACAACACCGTAAAAGGTTCTCAGTTCAACCAGCCGTTACTTGAGTTCTCAGGTTCCTGTGCAGGATGTGCTGAAACATCTTACGCTCGTTTAATTACACAGTTATTTGGTGAGCATATGTACATCTCCAACGCTACCGGATGTTCTTCTATCTGGGGCGGTCCGGCTGCTACATCACCATATACAGTAAATAAAGACTCCAAGAAAGGACCGGCTTGGGCTAACTCCTTATTCGAGGACAACGCACAGCACGGTTTAGGTATGGAGATTGGTCAGAAAGTACTTCGTGAGCAGGCTATCGCTTCTGCTGAGAAATGTGCAGCATCTGACAAAGCAAGTGCAGAGTTAAAAGCAGCATTTGAGAAATTCAACGAGACCAAGAATGACACCAAAGCAAACACACCTGCTACAGAAGCTCTCGTTGCTGAATTAGAGAAAGCTGCAGCAGCCGGATGTCCGGACGCAAAAGCTGCTCTTGAGAAGAAAGATTACCTTGCTAAGAAATCCGTATGGATTTTCGGTGGCGATGGTTGGGCATACGATATCGGATTCGGCGGTTTGGATCACGTACTTGCTTCCGGTGAGAACGTAAACGTTATGGTATTCGATACCGAGATGTACTCTAATACAGGTGGTCAGGCTTCTAAGGCTTCCAACATCGGTGAGGTTTGCCAGTTTGCCGCTGCAGGTAAAGATATCGGCAAGAAGAGCCTTGCAGAAATCGCTATGAGCTATGGCTATGTATATGTAGCACAGATTGCCCTTGGTGCAAATATGGCTCAGGCTGTGAAAGTTTTAGCTGAGGCTGAGGCTTACAACGGACCTTCCTTAATCATCGGTTACGCTCCATGTGAGTTACACGGTGTAAAGGGCGGTATGAACCACTGCCAGGATGAGATGAAGAAAGCAGTAGCTGCCGGTTACTGGAACTTATTCTCATTCAATCCAGAGTTAAAAGCAGAAGGCAAGAACCCATTCACATTGACCTCTAAACCGGGCGATGGAACCTATCAGGAGTTCTTAAACAACGAGACACGTTACAGCCGTCTGACAAGAGCATTCCCGGAGAGAGCACAGAAACTCTTTGCTGCATCTGAGGAAGCTGCAAAGGCTCGTTACGAGCACTTACAGAGATTAGTTGAGCTTTACAAATAATCTTTGATAAGCAGATTTTTAGAAAATATACGCCCGATGGGCTATAAAAAGACACAGCTTCATGGAAACATGGGCTGTGCCTTTTTTGTGCACAGCTCCGTGCACAGAGAAAAGCTGTTTTAATGGTATTTTAATTTTTTCTGTATAAAATAAACCGCAGAAAAGGAAAAAGAAAAACAACAGACTTATGGTTTGGAGGATTCATGCGGATATTAGTAGTAGAAGATGAAAAGGATATGAACCGGATTATCGTAAAGAGGTTAGAGACGGAGGGGTATTGCGTGGACACCTGTTATGACGGGGAGAGCGCCTATGATTATTTGTGCATGACAGAATACGACGGGGTGGTCTTAGATGTGATGCTGCCGAAAATGGATGGTTTTACCGTGTTAAAAAAGGCGCGCAGCAAAGGAATTATGACGCCAATCCTGCTTCTGACGGCAAAAAGCGATGTTACCGATATTGTGCAGGGGCTTGATTTGGGGGCGGACGATTATGTGGTAAAGCCCTTTGATTTCCAGGAGCTTCTGGCGAGAATCAGGATGATTACCAGGAAAAAGGCGGAGGTTCACGAAAATATTTACAGCTGCGGAGAGCTGGTGGTGGACTGCAACAAACGGACGGTGCGAAGAGGGGAAAAGAACATAGAGCTTTCTCCAAAGGAATATTCGGTGCTGCTGTATTTAATCAGAAATCAGAATATCGTAGTCACCAGGGAGCAGATTGAGGCAAATATCTGGGATTTTGACCGGTACGGCAGTTCGAATCTGGTGGATGTTTATATCAGGTACCTGAGAAAAAAGATTGACGATGGCTTTGATAAGAAAATGATTCAGACCATCAGAGGGGTGGGATACTTATTAAAAGAAACGGAATAAAATCAGTCTCCATTATGCGCTACCTGATTGTGCTGCCATCGGTGGCGATATCCATTATGGCAGTTGTCATGCTGGTGCTGGTGCATATTTTGTCCAATGCGGCGGTGGAGTATGACGTCAAAAAGACGCTGGCAGGCGGAGTAAGACTGAATCAGAAGCTTTTGACGGTGACAGATGGGATTTTGGTGATACCGGAGGACTTTGAATATAAAAGCGATGATATTTATTTTTTGATACTGGGAGAAAACGGCGATATTATTTCCGGGGAATACCCGGAAGGCTTTACTGCCAGGATTCCGGTGGAATTAACAAAAACCCAGACCGTTAAGTGGGAGGGACAGCAATATCTGATAAAGGACGTCAGGATAAAAAACGGGGGAGGGGAGTGCTATGCCCTGCGGGGAGTGGTAAAGAAAGCGGATATTTACAGCAGATATAAGAGCATAGAAACCATTTCCTATCTCAGCATTTTGGTGGTATTCTGCGTGATTACGGCAGGCGGAGTGCTTTTGTTCCGGCAGATTTCCAGAGTAATCAAAAATATGTGCCAGACCATAGAGCATATCGGACAGAGTGCGGATATGTCCCAGCGTTTGGAGGAGGATGACCACATTTACGAAATCAGGGTATTAGCTCAGGCAAATAACCGGATGTTAGACAGGTTAGAGCAGATGTTCCGGCAGCAGGAGCAGTTTACCTCCGATGTTGCCCATGAGCTGCGGACGCCCATTGCGGTGGTGATGGCGCAGTATCAGTGTGTGAAGGAGGAAAACGCCACCAGGGAGGAATTAGCGGAGGCGTTAGAGGTTATCCACCGTCAGTCTGCGAAAATCGAGAAAATTATCCTCCAGCTTTTGAATTTTTCCAGATTAGAGCAGGGGAGAGTGCAGCTGGAAAAAGAAGAGATAGACCTGGTGGAGATTGTGCAGTCTGTCTGTGAGGAACAGCAGGAGAAGGCAGGGGAAAAATTTGACATTGACATGCGCCTTTCCCCGGCGTATGGAACAGGGGATATTGAGTTAATTGCGATTGTGGTGCAAAATCTGGTCACAAATGCCGTCAAGTTCAGTCTGGAGAAGGGAAAAATCGAGGTGAGGACAGGCACACGGGGCGGCGATATTTTTGTATCGGTCAGGGACTATGGCATTGGGATTGCGGAAGAAGAACTGCCTCAAATCTTCCATCGTTTCTATAAATGTGACAAATCAAGAAATATAGAAGGGTTTGGCTTAGGGCTGCCGCTGGCAATGAAGATAGCGGAAAAGCATGGCGGAACCATAGAAGTTATCAGTAAATTAGGGGAGGGGAGCACCTTTACCCTGGTTTTACCGGGAAAAGAAAATGAAAAACGGAACTGAGTTTCTTGTGGCTTTTAGGTTCATTTTATCCGGAGAAGCCGCCATGAGAGGGAGCTTGTTTACTTTGTTCTTTACAAAAAAAAGTGATAATGTTAGAATATCACTAGATATGCCCTGCAAAAAATAGGAGCAAGGCAGAGACGGAAGAAAGGGAGAAGCGTCATGGCAAATATATTTCAGGAATTTATAGAACAACTCTACCCTTCGAAAAGCCGGTCAATGCCGACGCAGAATGGGACAAGCGTTCATGCGAAAACCCAGATAAAACATAACAGCGTAAAGGAAGAGACACAGGAGAGTACGCATGAACAGGAAAGGACACAAAGAGACGTGGAGAAAGAAGATTTTTTAATCAGCCAGATTGACGAATTCCGGGAGAAGGCAAAACAGCTTCAGGAGCTTCTTGCAGCAAAGGAGAGCAAGGTACAGGAGCTGCAGTCCTTAGTGGATGAGAGGGAGGACAAGGCGCAGGAATTAGAGCAGATTTTGACGGAGCGCCAGGAAGAGGCAGACAGGATTGTCACCGAGTTCGGACGCAAAGTGGACGATTTGGCAGATAAAGTAACTGCGAAAATGACAGAGATTGAGGCGGGGCTTTCCGGTCAGGTGGCGGAAGTAAAACGGACCAGCGAGGAACAGCTTGCGTCAAACCGGAAGTTAAACGAGGAGCAGATTGCTGCCAATAAAAAGCTCAGCGAGGAGCAGTTAGCAACCAATAAACAGTTCTTAGAGGAGCAGGCGATAGCCAACAAGAAGCTCAGCGAGGGACAGATTGCAGAGGTCAAGGAGCTGTTGGAAAACGCAACCTCCCAGTTAGAGTCCATCAAGACAGACCTTTCGGAAAAGGTACATACGGAGAATGTTAAGTGCTACCGTAACATCCAGGATTTGTTCAACGAGTTTGATTCTAAGATTGAGAAGATGGATGAGATGGAGCAGGGAGTTGGCTCTGTAAAGGGATATGTGAAATGCTTATCCTGGTTTTCTATTTTAAATTTTGTTGTTTTGATAGGGTTTATTTTATACTCTCTGGGGGTATTTAATTTCTAAAAACATATGACGCAGGCAAACGCCGGCGTCTGTTTTATCTTATGGGATGTGGGGCAAGAGAGGGCAGCAAGGCAGTCAGCGTCAGCCCTCAGGCGCCGAAGGAATCCCAGGGGTGAGAAAGAGGAACGATATGAGTACAGAGAAAAAGAAAGTATGGGTGGTTGGGCATAAAAATCCGGATACGGATTCTATCTGTGCAGCTATCTCTTACGCTTATTTGAAAAACCAGACCGAGACAGGGAAGCTCTACCAGGCGAAGCGCGCCGGGGCAATCAATGCGGAGACCCGCTACGTGCTGGATTATTTTCAGGCAGAGGAGCCGGAGCTGGTGAAGTTTGCCGGAGCCCAGATTAAGGATATTAATTTCAGGAAAACGGCGGGAGTCGGCAGCCAGATTTCCTTAAAGCGCGCCTGGGAAACCATGAAAAAATTAGAGGTGGTTACCCTGCCCGTCACCAATGCGGCGGGAAAACTAGAGGGAATCATTGTAACGAAGGATATTGCCACCTCCTATATGGACGTGTTTGACAACCATGTGTTAGCTCAGGCGAGAACCCCTTATAAAACCATTGCGGAAACCTTAGAGGGAAATATCCTTGTGGGAAATGAGCACGCATATTTTGTCCGGGGAAAAGTAGTGGTGGCAACCTCAAACCCGGAGTATATGGCGGATTATATCGAGGATGACGATATGGTCATCTTAGGGGACAGGGAGGAAGCGCAGCTTCAGGCAATCGCCTCCAACGCCAGCTGCATCATCATCGGCGGAGGTTTAGAGGTCAGCGAGGAAGTTCGTGCCGAGGCGGAGAAAAAGGACTGTATCATCATCACCACGCCCTTTGATACCTTTTCCGTGGCAAGGCTTATCAACCAGAGCATGCCGATTAAGCAGTTTATGACCCGGAAAAATCTGGTGACCTTTGATATTGAGGATTACGTGGACGAGGTCAAGGAAACCATGTCAAAAATCAGACACCGTGATTTCCCCATTATCAATGAAAACGGCAATTATGTGGGAATGATTTCCAGACGTAATTTGATGAATATGCAGAAAAAACAGGTGATTTTAGTGGACCATAATGAGAAATCCCAGGCGGTAGACGGCATTACCGAGGCGGAAATCTTAGAGATTATCGACCATCACCGTTTAGGCAGCTTAGAGACGATGTCTCCGGTTTATTTCAGAAACCAGCCCTTAGGCTGTACCTCCACCATCATCTATCAGATGTACCAGGAAAAGGGTGTGGAAGTGCCAAAACAGATTGCAGGGCTGCTGCTGTCGGCGATTATCTCCGATACCCTGATGTTCCGTTCTCCCACCTGCACACCGTTAGATAAAGCAGTGGCGGAGGCGTTAGCGGAAATTGCCGGGGTGGATATCGAGACTCATGCCAAAAATATGTTTCAGGCGGGGAGTGATTTTAAGGATAAAACCACCGAGGAAATTTTCTATCAGGATTTCAAGGTATTCCATACCGACGACTGTGATTTCGGAGTGGCGCAGATTAGCGCCATGAGCCGGGAAGAGCTTGATAAGGTGGGCGAGCAGCTGCGCCCCTTTATGACCCAGGTGCTGGGGGATAAAAAGCTGGATATGGTCTATGTGATGCTGACGGATATCTTAGAGGAATCCTCAAAGGTTATCTTTTTCGGCGACAATGCAGGAAAAATCCTAGCGGCGGCGTTCCGGAAGGAAGAGCGGGAGGAGGGCATTCTCTTAGAGGGTATCGTTTCCCGGAAGAAACAGATGATACCCACCCTGATGAATGCCATGGCGGAGAAAGCCTGATTTAAAGACTTTGGCGGAAGTCCCTGGGGGCTTCTCCAAAGTTTTTTTTGTATGCCCTTGAAAATGTGGAGTAATTTTTAAAGCCGCAGGCATAGCACACCTCTGTGATAGGCATTCCCTCTGCAATCAGTTTTTTTGCCAGAAGCAGCCGCTTGGTGGAGAGGTAATTTCCAATGGTATACCCCGTCTGGTCTTTAAAGGCGTGCATCAGGTAGGAGCGGCTGAGAAAGAACCGGGCGGAAAGGCTGTCGATGGAGATGTCCTCCGTCAGGTGTCCGTTTAAGTAGTCTAAAACAGCTACGATTTTTTCATCCGAAGGGGAATTCCCGATGAATGTAATGCCGTTGTGCAGCGAAGCCCGGTTCAGCTGTATCATAAATTCCAGGAACAAAAGCTCCCGGTGGAGGCTGCTGGCGTAATCGGTGTCGGTTAAGGAGCTGTCAAGCGCACGGATGGAAGCGTCTAATTTTCCGCTCCGGGTATTCTGAAACCGCAGCACATGGGACTGCTCTGCCGCAGCCTGCCGGATACAAAGCCCCAGGTCGTTTTCCGGTTTCGCATAGGTGGAGAGAAAATCCGGCGACACGTAGATGATAATGCGCTCGTAAATCCCGTCGGAGTTGATAATGGGGCGGTGCACCTCCCCGGCGCTCACCAGCACGATATCGTTGGGGAGGAGTTCGTAGGAGCGCCCCTCAATACAATAGGTGATATCGCCGCTGAGCAGAATTAATATTTTATGGAAATCGTGATAATGATAGGAAAAATCCTTCCTGTCGCTGTCCTTTAAATGGAACATTTTAAACCGGGTGTTGAGATACCCGGCGTTTTTATATTCTGGCATAATGGTCTCCCTGGTTTTTTTATCATATTATCCTAATAAAGCACTTTTTGCAATATAAATAACACTAAACGAGTATATATTTTAAAAAGTGTCCTATATAATAGAGTTATAAAAATGGAAAAGCAGTCAATGACTGCCACGGCTTACAGAAATAAAAACAGGCGGAAGTTCCCGCGGAAATGAGGATAATATGAAGAATTTCAGCAATTACAACGATTACAGCACAAAGGAAGAGCTGCATTTTGAATCCAAAGCAGTCCACGGCGCATTAGGCACAGAGCCTCTGACCGGAGCCGTCAGTATGCCGATTTTTCAGGCAGCAACCTTCCGCCACCCGGAATTAGGACAGTCCACAGGTTTTGCATACAGCCGTCTCGAAAATCCCACCAGACAGGAATTAGAGCGCACCATGGCAATCTTAGAGGGCGGTATCAAGGGCTTTGCTTTTTCCAGCGGACAGGCAGCCAACATGGCAGTATTTTCCCTGTTGAATCCGGGAGAGCATGTCATTTTATCGGATGATATTTACGGCGGAACCTTCCGTATTATCGGAGATGTTTTCGGGAAATATGGTATTGAGCACACTTATGTGGATATGTCCGAATTAGAGGAAGTAAAAGCGGCAATTAAGCCTAACACAAAGATGTTTTTCGTGGAGACGCCCACCAACCCTATGATGAAGGTGGCGGACATTCAGGCAATTTCTGAGATTGCCAAGAGCGTGGGGGCGCTTCTGGTGGTGGATAACACCTTTTTGACCCCGTATTTCCAGAAACCGCTGCAGCTTGGGGCGGATATCGTGACCCACAGCTCCACCAAATATTTAGGCGGACACAATGACACCATTTCCGGTATTGTGGTGGTAAAGGATAATCAGGAAATTGCAGATAAAATCCATATTCATATCAAATCCCACGGCAGCCAGCTGGCGCCTCTCGACAGCTGGTTAGTGCTTCGCGGCATTAAGACTCTGGCAGTCCGTATGGACAGACACAATGAAAATGCACAGAAGGTAGCGGCATGGCTCAGAACCCAGCCGAAGGTGAAAAAGGTGTATTATGTGGGCTTTGAGGACCACAAGGATTACGCCATCACGAAAAAACAGACCACGGGCTTTGGCGGAATGATTTCTTTTGCGGTGGACAGCTTTGAGACGGTGCAGAAGATTTTGAAAAATGTGGATATGATTATGTTTGCCGAGAGCCTTGGCGGAACAGAGACATTGATTACTTACCCCACCACTCAGACCCACGAGGATACGCCGAAGGACGTGAAGGAAAAATTAGGTATCACGGATTGTTTCCTGCGGATGTCTGTAGGAATCGAGAATGCAGAGGATATAATCGCTGATTTAGAGCGCGCCATGCAGTAGTGTGAGAAGAACTTTTGGCGGCATGAATGTAAGAGTGAAGAGAGGAAGTTTTATAATGAAGTTTACGAAAATGCAGGCATTCGGCAACGATTATGTCTATATTGATGCCATACATCAGGAATTGAAAAATCTGCCCGAACTGGCACGGTTTGTCAGTGACCGCCATTTTGCTATCGGCTCGGACGGCATGGTGTTAATCTGCCCGTCGGAGAAAGGTGATTTCAGAATGCGGATGTTTAATCCGGACGGGACGGAGGGAGAAATGTGCGGCAATGCCCTCCGCAGTGTGGGAAAATATGTCTACGACCACAGGCTGACAGACAAGACGGAGCTTGTCATTGAAACTCTGGGGGGAATGCAGCATTTAACGCTGACGGTGACGGATGGGCTGGTTTCCAATATCCGTGCGGATATTGGAGAGCCGAGGCTTTCTACGAAGGTGATTCCGATACAGACGGAATTGGAGGAATTTGTGGAACAGCCTGTGGAGGTGCTTGACCGTACCTTCCACATTACGGCGGTTTCCTGGGGCAATCCCCACTGCGCCATGTATGTGGATTCCGTGGCGGAGCTGGATGTGGAGAAATACGGAAAGACGATTGAATACATGACTTCCATTTTCCCTAACAAGACCAACGTAACCTTTGCGGAGTTTGTAAAGCGTGATTATATCAAAATCCGGGAATGGGAGCGCGGCACGGGAGAAACCATCGGCTGCGGCACGGGCTGCGCCACTGCGGTGGTGGCGGGCGTGCTGACAGGACGCTGTGACAGAAGAGTGACAGTGGAGCAGATTGGCGGTCCGCTGCTGATTGAGTGGGATGAAAAGACGAACCATCTGTTTATGACAGGACCCTCCCATACGGTATTTGAGGCGGAGATTGATGCCTCCCATGTTTTAGGTTGAAAGAAGTCAGTAAATAAAAGAGAACTGTGCATTACGAAATACGGTTGTAAAAAAGGAAATACAGTGCCGGGGAAGAAGAAAATTTCCCGGCAGAAATGAGGAAAAAATGAAATTAAGCCAGATTTGCCGGGAAGTGGAATACCGGTGCTTAAAGGGCAGCATGGACGCCGAGGTGAGGGATATCATCTACGATTCCAGAAAAATAGCAAAAGAGACGATGTTTGTCTGTATGGTGGGAGCAGTCACCGACGGACACAAATATATTCCGGATGCCGTCGAGAAGGGGGCATCCGTTATTGTGGTTGAGAGGGAGGAAGAGGCAGAGCAGATTCCGGATGGAATCACCGTTTTGCAGGTAAAAAGCACAAGGCTTGCCTTAGCGCTGATGTCTGCGGCGCTTTTTGATTATCCGGCGAGAAAGCTGATTACCATCGGACTTACCGGAACCAAGGGAAAAACCACCACCACTTATATGATAAAAAACGTATTGGAGATGGCAGGGAAAAAGGTGGGGCTTATCGGAACCATCGGCGCATTAATCGGGGAGGAAAAAATTCCTTCCAAAAACACAACGCCGGAATCCTACGAGCTGCACCGGATGTTTGCCGCCATGGTGGAGGCAGGCTGTGAATATGTGGTGATGGAGGTTTCCTCCCAGGGGCTTAAGATGGACCGTACCGCGGGAATTATGTTTGATTACGGAGTTTTTACAAACCTCTCCCCGGACCATATCGGTCCTACAGAGCATGAGTCCTTTGAGGAATATTTACAGTGTAAGAGCCTGTTGTTCCGCCAGTGCAGGAAAGGGATTGTGAATGCGGATGATGTGCACAGTGAGGAAGTGTTAAAGGGGCATACCTGTGAGGTATATAGTTTTGCCACTGTGGGAGACACAGTCGAAATAACGGAAGCCGCAAAAGTTTCAGAAAAATATTTTCTTGGAAAAAAGGTGGACTTGCTGGCGTCGGATATCGGTTTCATCAAAGAAAACGGCAGATTAGGCATGGATTTTAAAGTGAAGGGAGCCATGGAATGCGAGGCGAAGGTGCATATCCCCGGCAGATTTTCCGTGTATAATTCTCTGGTGACCATGTTAGTCTGCCATTTGGCGGGAATTGACAACCGGGCGATTTTAGAGGGCTTAGAGAAGGTACAGGTCAAGGGAAGGGTGGAAATGCTTCCGGTGTCAAAGGATTATTACCTGATTATTGACTACGCTCATAATGAAGTCAGCACCAGAAGCGTCCTGACCACTTTGCTGGAGTATCATCCCAAGCGCCTGATTTGCGTTTACGGCGGAGGCGGCAACCGTTCGAAGCTCCGCAGATACGATATGGGGGAAGTGACAGGAGAGATGGCGGATTTGTGCGTCCTGACCTGTGACAACCCAAGGGATGAGGAAATTAAGGATATCAATAACGATATCAAAATCGGTCTGGCAAAGAGCAACGGCAGGTATATTGAGATTGAGGACAGAAAAGAAGCGATTGCCTACTGTATCACCAATGCAAAGCCGGGAGATATGATTGTACTGTTAGGAAAAGGCCATGAGGACTACCAGGAAATCAAAGGAGTAAAATATCACTTTGACGAGCGGGAGGCAGTGGCAGAGATTTTAGACGAAATCAAAGAAGGAAAACGATAAGATATAAGGCTGCCGTTAGGCAGCCTTTTCTGTGAAAAGAACAAGGGAAAAGGAAGCGCCGGAAAAAGGGATTGACTGTGTTCCAAAATTGTCCTATGATTATTTGGTCATTTATAGCCTATTAAAACCATAGGAAAAATAGAAATACAAACAGAAAAACAGGTTACAGTGGGAAAAACACAAAAAGAAAGGGAAAGAGCAGATGGAAACAGTGGTCAGAGAAAGAATTGCAGCATTAAAAAAAGAAAAGGATGCGGTGATTTTAGCGCATTATTATGTGGACGGGGAGGTGCAGGAAATTGCAGATTTTGTGGGAGATTCCTACTATCTGGCAGAAAAGGCGGCTTCGGTGCCGGAGAGCGTGATACTTTTTTGCGGCGTATCTTTTATGGGGGAGAGCGCAAAGCTGCTAAATCCGGGGAAAAAGGTGGTGATGGCGGATGAGACGGCGGACTGTCCCATGGCGCATATGGTGGATGCAGAGCGCATTGCGGAGGTGAGGAAGGAGTATCCCGACGTGGCGGTGGTATGCTATGTCAATTCCACGGCGGAGATAAAGGCGCTTTCTGATGTGTGTGTCACATCTTCTAATGCAATACGGATTGTAAAAAAACTTCCCAATCAGCATATCTTTTTTATCCCTGACAATAATCTTGGACGCTATGTGGCAAAACAGCTGCCGGAAAAGCATTTTATTTTTAACGACGGGTTCTGTCATGTTCACAAGAGCATTCACAGAGAGGATGTGTTGAAAGCGAAGGAGCTTTATCCGGAGGCGCTGGTGCTGGCTCATCCGGAGTGCACGGAGGATACGCTGGAGCTGGCGGATTTTATTGGAAGTACGTCACAGATAATTGACTATGCCACGGATTCCGGGCATAATATATTTATCATTTGCACGGAGATGGGGATTTTCTATGAGCTGATGCAGAAAAATCCGGAGAAAAAATTTTATTCCGTGGGGCACCGCCAGTTTTGCCCCAATATGAAGAAAGTCCGGTTAGAAAGCGTATTGTCAGCTTTGGAAACCTTAGAGCCGGAGGTGGAATTAGAGGAAGAACTGCGGGAGAGGGCAAAGCTGCCCTTAGAGCGGATGCTTGCTCTTGCAGCAGAATAGACGAGGTGAAGCATGTTAAATCAATTTTCAAGAACAGAATTGCTCTTAGGAAAAGAAGCAATGGAAAAATTAGAGAATGCCAGGGTGGCAGTTTTCGGCATTGGCGGAGTGGGCGGTTATACCGTGGAGGCTCTGGCGCGCAGCGGAGTGGGTACTATTGACATTATCGATGACGATAAGGTTTGTCTCACCAATCTGAACCGTCAGATTATCGCCACCAGAAAAACTGTGGGACGCTATAAGGTGGAGGTAATGAAGGAGCGGATTTTGGAAATCAACCCCAATGCGGTGGTGCATACCCACCAATGTTTTTTCTTACCGGAAAACAGTGACAGCTTTGATTTTTCCCGGTATTCCTATGTGGTGGACGCCGTGGACACCGTGACGGCAAAAATTGCCCTGGTGATGAAAGCGAAAGAGGCGGGCGTACCCATTATCAGCAGCATGGGAGCCGGAAATAAATTAAATCCGGCTGCTTTTGAGGTGGTGGATATTTATAAAACCTCCGTCTGTCCCTTGGCAAAGGTTATGCGCCGGGAATTAAAAAAACGGGGCGTGGAGAAATTAAAGGTAGTTTACTCTAAGGAAGAGCCGCTTAAGCCCAAAGAGGACCCGGAAAACAGCTGCCGGGAGAACTGTATCTGTCCGCCGGGAGCGGAGCATAAATGTACCGAACGCCGGGCAATTCCGGGCTCCATAGCATTTGTGCCCTCCGTGGCAGGACTGATTATCGCCGGTGAAGTCGTAAAGGATTTAACAGGAGTGGAAAAATAAATACAAATGAAAAACAGAATATCCCCCAGTCTGACGTTTGCAGCCGTCAGACTGGGGGATATTCCGTTAAGAAGAAGGGTTAAAAATTAACCCGGTTTGAGAATGGGGATTGTCTCCCCAACACGCAAATAGCCATGGAATGAGCACCCTGGCTATTTTTATTATGCAATAGATTTTCGGGAAAATCCAGTGAACATATTGTGAATTTTTTTCTATATTATTTAAAGTAAAAACATCTTGACAAATGCGTCATATAATATTATATTAATCCTATCAAAGAACTAGGAAATAAAAATGCGCAGATGGAGGAAGTTATGGACATTGAATTTATCAGGGAAAATATTCCCTTTTACGTGGAGGCGGCGTTTTTAACAGCCCGGCTCGCACTGATAGGAATCCTGCTTTCGGCAGGGATTGGATTTGTCTGTTGTATCATCCGGGAGCTGCGTATTCCGGTATTAAGGCAGATAACTGCAGTTTACATTGAATTGTCGAGAAATACGCCGCTGCTGGTACAGTTGTTTTTTCTGTACTTCGGGCTGCCGAGGATTGGGATTGTGCTTAGCTCAGAAGCCTGTGCCATCATCGGTCTTGCCTTTTTAGGCGGGAGCTATATGGCGGAAGCCTTCCGTTCCGGGCTTGAGGCGGTACCACAGATTCAGACAGAGGCAGGGATGAGTCTTGGAATGAAACGAATGCAGATTTTTTTCCATATTATACTGCCCCAGGCGGTGGCAACCTCCGTTCCGGTGTTCTGCGCCAACGTTATTTTTTTAATCAAGGAAACCTCCGTGTTTTCGGCGGTGGCGCTGACGGATTTGGTATTTGTGGCAAAGGATTTGATAGGGATTTCCTATCGGACGGACGAGGCGCTGCTCATGCTGGTGGCGGCATACCTTTTGCTGCTTCTTCCGGTTTCTGTCCTTTGTTCCTTTATAGAAAGGAGGGTGCGGTATGCAGAATTTGGGAATACAGGTATTGTTTCAGGGAACTAATTTCCTGCGGCTGTTAGAGGGGCTGTGGGTTTCCCTCCGGCTTGCGGTGGTTTCCATGGCGCTGTCCATTGTTCTTGGTATCTTCCTTGGAATGCTTATGAACAGCAAAAGGAAGTGGGTGAAGGCGGTATGCCGTATCTATCTGGAAATCGTGAGAATTATGCCCCAGCTGGTGCTGCTTTTTCTGGTATATTTCGGGGCGGCAAAGCACCTGGGAATCAATTTATCCGGAGAGGTGTCCGCAGTCCTCGTATTTACCTTCTGGGGAACGGCGGAGATGGGGGATTTGGTGCGCAGCGCACTGATTTCCATTCCGAAACATCAGTATGAATCGGGATATGCGCTGGGAATGACGGAGAAACAGGTATTTTTCCGGATTATCATTCCACAGACCATAAGGAGGCTGCTGCCCTCCATGATGAATCTTCTGACCCGTATGATTAAGACTACGTCGCTGGTGGTGCTGATTGGTGTGGTGGAGGTGGTAAAAGTAGGAAAGCAGATGATTGACGCCTCCCGGTTTACCACTCCCTCGGCGGCATTCTGGGTTTATGGAATGATATTTTTACTGTATTTTGCGGTTTGTTTTCCGTTTTCGAGGGCGGCAGCGGTATTAGAGAGAAAGTTGAGGGATTAGAATTGAAACAGAAAAATATTTTACAGGTGGAGCATTTGCAGAAATCCTATGACAACCACCTGATGGTGCTGAAAGATATTTCCTTTTCGATGGAAAAGGGGGAAGTGGTAGTGATTGTGGGTCCTTCCGGCTGCGGGAAAAGCACGTTTTTGCGGTGCATTAACCTGTTGGAGCCCATCAACGGAGGACAGATTTTGTTAGAGGGAAATGACATCAGAAAAAATCCAAAGGAGGCTCATGTGATACGCCAGAAAATTGGCATGGTGTTTCAAAGCTACGAGCTGTTTCCCCATATGACAATTCTGGAAAATGTGGTGTTAGCTCCCTGCATGGTGCAGAAGCGGAATAAGGGCGAGGTGATTTTAGAGGCGGAAGCGTTGTTAGAGCGGGTGGGGCTGTTGGAAAAAAAGGAGGCTTACCCAAGGCAGCTGTCCGGCGGGCAGAAACAGCGTGTCGCCATCGTGCGCTCCCTTATCATGCACCCGGAATTACTGCTGTTGGATGAAATCACTGCCGCCTTAGACCCGGAAATGGTGCGGGAGGTGCTGCAGGTGGTGTTAGAGCTGGCGAGGGACGGCATGACCATGCTGATTGTCACCCATGAAATGGAGTTTGCCAGGGCGGTGGCTGACCGGGTGATTTTCATGGACGGCGGAAGGATTGTGGAGGAAAGCTCTCCGGAGGAATTTTTCGGCTATCCGAAAAGCGACAGGGCAAAGCAGTTTTTGAATACGTTTCATTATGAGGCGTTAGTGTGAGAAGAACTTCTAAAAGCTCGCAGCAATGGCTGCTTCGCTAAGAAGTTCTAAGTCTCACACCGAAGAACGCAAAAGCAGCGTTCTTCTCAAAGTGTGATAATGCTACTTGATGGCAGAATGGAGGAAATTATGAAAAAAAGAGGATTGGCAGCAGTATTGACAGGAATTTTAACGTTGGGCTTACTGGCGGGCTGCGGGAATGGCAGCAGCACCGCGGGGGCAGAGGCGGCAGGAGGTACGGCTGCCGTGGCGGAGGCGAGAAGCCTGGAGGATATTAAGGCGGACGGCACGATAAAAATCGGGGTGTTCAGTGACAAAAATCCTTTTGGCTATGTGGACGAAAACGGCGAGGTGCAGGGATATGACGTGTATTTTGCAAAACGGATTGCCAAAGACCTGCTGGGAAGCGAAGATAATGTGGAGTTTGTCTATGTGGAAGCCGCAAGCAGGGTGGAGTATCTGCAGTCTGCAAAGGTGGATGTGATTTTAGCGAACTTTACTGTCACCGATGAGCGGGCGGAAAAAGTGGATTTTGCCCTGCCTTATATGAAAGTGTCTTTAGGCATCGTGTCGCCGGAGAATGCGCTGATTACTGACGCCGGGCAGTTAGAGGGGAAAACTTTAATCGTAGTAAAGGGAACCACGGCGGAGACGTATTTTACCGAGAATTATCCGGAAGTGAAGCTGTTGAAATTTGATGAGTACCAAGAGGCGTACGGTGCGCTGTTAGACGGCAGGGGAGATGCGTTCTCCACGGATAATACGGAGGTTTTAGCCTGGGCGAAACAGAATCCGGGGTATGCGGTGGGAGTGGACGCCCTTGGAAATACGGATACCATTGCCCCGGCGGTACAAAAAGGGAATACGGAGCTTCTTGACTGGCTCAATGAGGAAATAAAAACACTTGGGGAAGAGCAGTTCTTCCATGCAGATTTTGAGGAAACGCTGAAGCCTGTTTACGGGGCGGATGTGGATGCGGAAAGCCTGGTAGTGGAAGGAGGGGAGCTGTAAAAAGGATTTTATATTTCCTGCCGTGATATGGTACAATCGAAAGGAAGGAATGTTCGTAGAGAGTGTGGAAATGGAGCAGAATACATGGATAGAAAAAACGTTCAGTTTATTCTGAGGAGGCTTTATTATGAATTTGAACTTCCGATGCATTACTATAGTGCGGAGGGAATTTTGGAATGTGCCTGTGGTTATCCGGGAAATATGCAGGATCCCTTTATGCAGGATGCAAAATTGTACGAAATGCTAAAGACAGTCGGAAAACAGTTTCCGGAGTTGGTGCAGGAGGACTGGGTGCTATACGGGGTTTTATCTACAGAGAATGGAGAAACGCTGATTGTGGGGCCGGTATCTGTGCAGGAGATGTCGCCTCTGCAGTTTGCGGGTTATTGCAAAAAACATTCTTTGGATAAAAATAAATTTTTTATTTGCAGAAATAATTTGCTCCGCGTAGCTAATCTTCTTTCTATTCTTATGTTTTGCTTGAAAAATATAAAAATGGACGAAGAAGAGATTTTGAAAAAAACAGCAGTACGGTGGAGCTGCTGGCGGTAAGTGAGCATGAATATATCAGTTATCTGATGAACAATTCGGAGCAGGAGATCGACAGGTTGGGATATCAGTATGAGCAGTGGTGGCTGGATGCGATTCGGACAGGAGATTTGGAATCTTTTTACAATGCAACTGCAAGCCAGAACAGCGATCGTATCGGCACCCTGGCGAAACAAAGCTACAAACAGCTGGAGTACACCGGTGTGTGCAGCATAACCCTGGCTACCCGTGCGGCTATTGACGGAGGTGTGAACCCGTTGGAAGCGTACATGCTCAGTGATTTGTATCTGCAGAAGTTAGAATGCGCGGGCAGTCAGGAAAATATTTTTGCTGTTATAGATGCGGCGGTACATGATTTTGTGCAGCGGGTAAAGCAGGCAAGGGAAGAACCGGCCAGCTATGATTATATCGAAAAATGCAAGGATTATGTCAGACAGCATATCAACAAAAAAATAGTTATCTCTGAGATTGCAAAGTCGATACCTATTAACAGTTCCTATTTATCAAGAAAGTTTTCTGAGCTGGAGGGGATGACGATTCAACAATATATTGCGAAAGAGAAAACGAGAGCGGCGGCGAATATGCTTCGATTTTCTGAATATGGGGTGGCAGAAATCGCACATTATCTCGGATTTAGCTCGCAGAGCAATATGGCGAAGAAATTCAGAGAAATTTATGGGATGTCTCCAGTGGAATACAGAAGAAAAAATCAGGTAGTGGATTTTATTTCATCGCCATAATAAGTAAAATTGAGAGTGAAAAAGTAATATTGGGAATATATGCAAATAACAGATTCGTGTAAGATGGGACTATCAAAAGCGAATCTGTTTTTTTATGCAGTAACTTTTCAAAAAAGAAGGATGAGGGAGGGAAAGACGATATGGACCAACAGGTAAAACAATGGTTGGAAGAGCTGACGTTAGAAGAGAAAATCTCGTTGTGTTCCGGGCAGGATTTTTGGCATAGTCAGGGAGTGGAAAGGCTGAATATTCCGGCAGTGATGATGTGCGACGGACCGCATGGCCTGAGAAAGCAGGGACAGGAAGCGGACCATATGGGGATTAACCAGAGTATTGAGACAGTGTGTTATCCTACGGCGTCGGCACTAGCGGCAAGCTTCGATGAGGAGGTGCTGAAAAAACTTGGTAAAGCGTTGGGAGAAGAGTGCCAGGCTGAGAAAGTCGGAATGCTGTTAGGACCGGGACTGAACATGAAGCGAAGTCCTCTGTGCGGGCGTAATTTTGAGTATTTCAGCGAGGACCCCTATCTGACGGGTAAGCTGGCGTCTGCCTATGTGAAAGCGCTTCAGGGAGAAGGGGTTGCCGCCTGCATCAAGCATTTTGCGGCAAATAACCAGGAAGAACATCGAATGAGCGGTTCTTCTAATCTGGATGAGAGGACGTTTTATGAAATTTATCTTCCCGCCTTTGAGGAAGCGGTGAAAGCGGGAGGCGCAGAAAGCGTAATGTGTGCCTACAATGGGATAAACGGAGTATTTTGTTCGGAAAATAAGGAACTGCTTACGGAAATTCTTCGCGAAAAGTGGGGATTTGAAGGCATGGTAGTCACTGACTGGGGTGCCGCAAAAGATGCTGCTTTGGGGGTAAAGGCAGGATTGAATCTGGTGATGCCGGGAGGATACGGTGCGCATGAATCACTGCTTAAGAAAGCATTGGACGAGGGAGTGATTAAGGAAGAGGAATTGGATGTGATTGTGGCAGATGTGCTTCAGTTTGTCAGAAACCGTGTGCAGAAGCAGAAAGACAATGTTTCCATAGACCGTGATGCCTGCGCCCGTCTGAGCACAGAACTGGCATCCGCCTGCGCTGTTTTGATGAAGAATGACGGCTTACTGCCTTTACAAAAGGAACAGAAGGTTGCTTTCATCGGAGAATTTGTCAAGAAACCGCGCTATCAGGGGAGTGGCAGCAGCAGAGTAAATGTGCCGCAGGTGACAGGTGCGCTGCATTATGTACAGGGAGAAAACGTGATTTATGCAAGAGGTTATCGCACTGACAGGGAAGAGACAGACAGAGAACTTTTGGAGGAGGCGCTGACAGCGGCAAGGGAAGCACAGGTTGCGGTTGTTTTTGCAGGGCTTCCCGCCAGCTATGAATCGGAGGGAATCGATCGGGAGACCATGAGACTGCCGGATAACCAAAATGAACTGATTGAAGCAATCGCAAAAGTGCAGAAAAATCTGGTGGTTGTGCTTCATGGCGGTGCACCTGTAGAACTTCCGTGGGAAAAACAGGCAGGAGCGATTTTGTGTATGTATCTGGGGGGACAGGGAGTGGGGAAAGCTGCCGTGCGTCTGTTGTATGGTGAGGACAATCCCTGTGGAAAACTGGCGGAGACCTGGCCGATGAAATTGGAGGATAACCCTTCCTTCCTGAATTTTCCGGGAATAGATGGACAGGTGGATTACCGTGAAGGAATTTTCATTGGGTATCGCTATTATGACAGAAAGAAAATGGAGGTACGATATCCATTCGGTCACGGTCTGTCCTATACGTCCTTTGTGTATTCTAATCTGTGCATTGACCGGGACTGTGTGACAGATCAGGAAATCGTTACCGTAAGTTTTCGTGTGAAAAATATTGGCGGCAGATGGGGAAAAGAAGCGGTACAGCTTTATATCGGAGCAGTATCTGGTTCGGTTCCAAGACCTGTACGGGAATTGAAGGGGTTTCGGAAAGTCGGATTGGCACCTGGGGAGGAGACAGAGGTGCAGTTCACATTAGATAAGCGCAGCTTTGCCTATTATGAGCCGCGGATTCACGACTGGTTTGTTGAAAGCGGAGAATACAGGATTGAGGCGGCAGCATCCAGCCGGGATGTGCGTCTTGCAGGAACCATAACGGTAGAAGGAACCTATGAGCTTCCGTATCATTACACGGAACTCTCACCAATAGGAAGCTTGAAAAAGACTGCAAAAGGACGGCTGCTTTTGGCACGGATTATGAGTCCCATGAAAAGTAGTGCTGGGGATAACAGTGCACTTGGAGAGGGAGCAGAGAAAATGCAGCAGGCGATGCAGATGGAAATGCCGTTGGGAGCGCTGACTGGTTTTGGAGGGATGTCTATGGAAGAACTGACTAGAACTCTGCAGGAATTGAATTCCGCGGAAACACGGGAATGAAAGATAAAAATGGTAGGAGGCAAATAAAATGGGTAAGACAAAAGAAAGAGATCAATACAAAATGCGTCCGATTCAGTTAATCGGATGGTCGGGACGGGCAGTGTCGCTGGCATGTAATGTAATTGTTTTGGGATATCTGACATATTTCTGCACGGATTTTCTGAACATGGATCCGGTATTGGTGGGAACATTGATGATGGCAAGTAAGCTGTTTGACGGAGTTACCGATATGATTGCAGGCTTCATTATTGATAAAACAAATACAAAATTGGGAAAAGCAAGACCGTATGAGTTTTCAATTATCGGGGTATGGCTGTGCACGGTGCTTTTATATGCCTGCCCGGAGTTGGGGACTACCGGAAAAGCTATATGGATTTTTGTGATGTATACGCTGACAAATTCGATTTTCGCAACTTTATTAAATGGATCAGAATCGGTGTATTTAAGCCGGGCATTTAAGTATGAGAGTGACCGTACCAAACTGGTTTCTTATAATGGTCTTTTGGTTACACTGTTTGCGATGGTACTCAGTATCATCTTCCCACAGCTTATGGCAGTATTGGGAACAACCCGGAGGGGATGGATAGTGATAGCGCTGATTACGGCGATTCCGCTGTCATTAATTGGGATTTTACGGTTTATTTTTGTAAAAGAAGTGGCAATCGAGGGCGGAGAAAAGGCGCAGACGATTGGTTTGAAGGATTTCGTAGCTGCATTGAAGGGCAACAAATATATCTGGATTCTATGTGGAATCTGCTTTGCCATCAATCTGCAGATGGGACTTATTTCCGGTGTTCAGACGTATTATTTTCAGTATGTGGTAGGGGATATTGGAGCGTTGAGTATCCTGTCTATGATGGGAATGGTGGGTATGCTGGCGTTGCTGATTATGCCGAAAATTGCAGATAAGATATCGATTCGCCGCTTGCTTATCATTGCTGGTTTTCTGGCTGTGATTTCCTATATGATACGTGTTTTTGCAGGAGCGAATATGGTGCTTCTGGCAGTAAGTTCCCTGGTGAGTGGTATTGTAGGCTTGCCTGCATCCTATTATATGGTTATGCTGGTTATCGATATCATGGATTACAATGAATGGAAAAACGGAGTGCGTGTCGAAGGTGCGTATGGAAGCGTGCAGGGGTTTGCCAACAAAATGGGAGCGGGAATTGCTTCTGGTATGGTAGGAATCATTATGGGTATGACTGGTTACAATGGTGCATTGGAAGTGCAGCCGGCAGGAGCCATGAATGCGATTGTAGGCATGTACAGTTGGATTCCGGCACTGGTCTATGTTGTGGCGATTGTGCTGCTGTTTAAGTTTGATTTGGATGATAAGATGCCGCAGATTCGAAAAGAACTGGATGAGCGTAGAGCTAAGGGGGATAATTATGAGAGCAGTAATTAATGCAGAAAAAGAGACGGGATATTTTCCGCATTACTGGGAAATGTGTGTAGGCAGCTGCCATGCGGCAACTGCTCTGAGGGAGGACTACCGAAAACAGCTTACAAGAGCACATGAAGAACTGGGATTTCAATATGTAAGATTTCATGGATTATTTGATGATGATATGAGTGTGGTACTTTATGATTCGCCATCTCCATACATGCCGTCAGACCGGGTTAAATATAATTTTATGAATACCGATAATATTTTTGATTTTCTGTTGTCCATAGGAATGAAGCCGTTTATAGAATTGGGATTCATGCCCTCTCTGCTGGCAAGCGGGAATGAGGTAGCCTTTGCTTACGGGGGAAATAAAACGCCGCCGAAAGATTATGCGCAGTGGGCGGATTTTATAGAACAGTTTGTCAGACATTTGGAGGAACGTTATGGGAAGGATGAGGTAAAGAACTGGTTCTTTGAGGTATGGAACGAACCGAATCTGGATGCGTTCTGGACAGGAGATCAGGCGGAGTACTTTAAGCTGTATGAGTATACTGCAAGGGCAGTTAAAAAAGTAAATTCCTGCTACAAGGTGGGCGGACCGGCTACTTCTATCAATGCCTGGGTTCCGGAATTTAAAGCCTTTTGTGAAAAGAATAAAGTGCCGCTGGATTTTATTTCCACACATCATTATCCGACGGACGATCCGCTCTGGAACAATCCGGAGATGGATTTGATGGCGCTGATGATGGAGCAGGGAACAGATGTGATGAACCGTTATGACAAGCATATTATGCGGAAAATGACAGAGAGAGCGAAGAAGGAGAGCGGAGAGCTTCCGTTATACTATACGGAATGGAGTCTGTCGGCTCTGATGGGTGACGTGGAACACGATACGCCTTATGCGGCGGCAGCCATTGTCAGAATTCTTCATGAAAATGCAGGGTTGGTGGAAGGCTATTCGTATTGGACCTTCTCCGATATTTTTGAGGAAATGCGGCAGATGGTCGGTGAGTTTCAGGGTGGCTTCGGATTGCAGACTTATCATGGGATTCGTAAACCGGCTTATCGGGTTTTTGAATTGCTGCACTGGCTGGGGAAACAGGGCGTGGAAGTGAAACTGGAGGACGCAGCGGAAAATGTTGGAATTATTGCGGTGAAGAAGGGGGAAATACTGACTGCGCTGATTTATAATCACAATACCAAAGCTCTGGATGAGATTCGGACAGAGAGGCTTGAACTGAAAGTGTCGGGTAATTTCAGGGAAGGAAAGGTGCGCTGCTGCAGAATTGATGAAGAACATGCGAATGTGCGAAAGGCGTGGACAGCGATGGGAGAGCCGCTTTATGTGAATGCGGAGCAGCTTGCTTTGTTGGACAAAGCTTCGGAACTTGTCTGGGAATATCCGGAAAATATAACGGAAAAGGAAGGAATTTTTGTGAACTTGGAATTGCCGCCGTATGGTATAATGTACTTAGAAATTCTATGAGGGGAGAGGCAGAATAATGGAACGGGATTTTAGATGTGATGAGACTACAGTAGCTGAAACTTTGTGCGGTAAAGTGCAGGGATATTTTTATCATGAAACTTATACGTTTAAAGGTATACCCTATGCCAGAGCCGAGCGTTTTTTAAAACCTGTTCCCACAGAAAGGTGGGAAGGAATCCGGGATACTACAAGTTTTGGCTATGTGTGTCCGCTTCTAAGACAGGAAAAGCCGGATGGAGAATTGCGTGTTCCTCATCGGTACTGGCTTACGAGTGAGGATTGTCTGAATCTTAATGTGTGGACGCCGGGAATCGATCAGAAGAAACGTCCGGTACTGGTATGGCTGCATGGAGGAGCGTATGAGGGCGGTTCCTCCATGGAGCAGATTGCATATGACGGTGATGCGATGAGCCGCATCGGAGATGTGGTGGTGGTGTCCCTGAACCATCGGCTGAATATTCTCGGATATTTGGATTTGTCGCCTTATGGGGAAAAATATCGTTATTCGGCGAATGCGGGAAATTCTGATATCATTGCGGCGCTTCGCTGGGTGCGCGGAAACATTGAAAATTTTGGCGGGGACCCGGACAATGTGACTTTGTTTGGGCAAAGCGGAGGCGGTGGGAAAATCATTACTTTATTGCAATCGCCGGAAGCGGATGGACTTTATCACAAAGGAATCATTATGAGCGGCGTAATTCCTCCCCAGATGCTTAACGCAGAGGATGGAGACAGCAGGTTTATCATCCGGGCGCTGTTAGCAGAACTAGGGAAGGAGGAAACGCAGATAGAAGAACTGGAATATCTTCCCTATTCAGTGCTGGCGCAGGCATACGAAAAAGTTGCACCGAAACTCAAAATGGAGGGAAAATATGTCGGCTGCTGTCCCAAGATAGGCGCAGAGTACAGAGGATTTCCGTTAAGTAAGGGCTTCCGAAGTGAAACAAAGGACATTCCGTTAATTGTAGGAAGCGTATTTGGAGAATTTGCGTTCTGGAAGCTGCCTTACGATAAGAAAAAGCTAACCAGAAAAGACGGAATCGCTGTTTTGGAAGAAAGCTTTGGCAAAGAAGCTGTGGAGAGTGTATTGCCGTTATTTGAAAAAGCCTTTCCGCATCGTAATCCGGTAGATTTGACCTGCTGTGATACCATTTTCAGAGGACCTGCGTCTGCTTACATTCACAAGAGATGTGAAAATGGCGGTACGGTGTATTCGTATCTGTTTGATGTGGATTTTCCGCTGGAATCAGGAAAACCGGCATGGCATTGCTCTGAAATTCCATTTGTGTTTCACAATACAGACCTGACACCGTACGCCAATATTCCTGGAATTACGGAAAGGCTGGAAGGGCAGATTTTTGACAGTGTAATCGCATTTGCTAAAACGGGAAATCCCAATCATCCGGGTATTCCGAATTGGATGCGGAGCACACCGGATACCGAGCAGGTTATGATGTTTGGAGAAAATACCGTACAGCGTTCCAATCCGGATGCGGAACTTCAAAAGGAAATGCAGCCGCTTTCGCAGATACAGTTTGCGCGGATGATGGGGCAGATGGAAATTAAGCATTAGCAGGCACTTTCATGCCTGTAGCTGCTGCTATGTAGTCAAAAAGTTTCCTGCATATTTCATCTCCAAAGAAACATACTACCAATAAGATTAGCAGGCGCACGAAAGCCTGCACATGGAGGTAGTAATGAGGAATCATCTGAAAAATGAAAGCAGTCCCTATCTGCTGCAGCACGCCGAAAACCCGGTGGACTGGTACCCCTGGTGTGAAGAAGCCTTCGAGAAAGCGAAGCGGGAGGACAAACCCGTTTTCTTAAGCGTAGGCTATAGCACCTGCCACTGGTGCCACGTGATGGCGCATGAAAGCTTTGAAAACGAGAAAATTGCAGCGCTTTTAAACGAATATTACGTCCCCATAAAGGTGGACCGGGAGGAACGCCCGGATATCGACAGCGTTTATATGGCGGTCTGTCAGGCGCTTACCGGGAGCGGCGGATGGCCCATGAGCATTTTCATGACGCCGGAACAGAAGCCCTTTTATGCAGGCACCTATTTTCCCCCTGATTCTCGATACGGAATGCCGGGCTTTGGGGAATTGTTAGCGGTTATTGCGGAGCACTGGAAAAGCAAGCGGGAGATGATGTTGGAATCTGCGGAGGAAATCTTAGCCCGCGTCCGCTCTAAGGAGGCTTCTATTTTGGAAAAAGACGCTTTGGGGAGCGGGCAGGCGGCAGAAGCTGGGGCAGGAGATTTGGAACGGCAGGGAAAACTTCATGCAGAAGATTTTAAGCAGCAGGAAATTTTGGGGGCAGGACTCCCGGAACAGGCAGCGGCGCTTTTTGCGGAAATGTTTGATTCTGAAAACGGAGGCTTCGGCAGGGCACCGAAATTTCCTACGCCACACAATCTTTTATTCCTTACCTTGTATGCGAAATTAAAAAAAGATACCGTCGCAATGGAGCAGGTGAGGCTGACCTTAAGAAAAATGCGGCGGGGCGGGATTTTTGACCAGATTGGCTATGGCTTTTCCAGATATTCCACCGATGAACGCTTTTTAGTGCCTCATTTTGAAAAAATGCTCTATGACAATGCGCTTTTAATTCTGGCATATGCGGCGGCGTATAAGGCGTCAACGGGCTTCCCGGGAGAAAAAGAGTTCCTTGAAACGGCGGAACAGACGGCGGACTATATTCTGCGGGAAATGACAGGGGAGCAGGGACAGTTTTATTCGGCGCAGGACGCGGACAGCGAAGGGGAAGAGGGAAAATTTTATGTCTGGGACTATGACGAAATCATAGCGTTTTTGGGAGAAACCCAGGGCAGGCGGTTTTGCGCCCAGTACGGCATTACCAGGGAAGGAAATTTTGAGGGAAAAAATATCCCGAATCTTCTCCACACGGAAGGGAACGGCGCTCCCTATGAAGAGGAACGGAAAAAACTTTATGCTTACCGGAAAGAGCGGGGCAGCCTGCATCTTGACGATAAAATCCTTACGTCATGGAATGCGCTGATGATTGGCGCTATGGCGGTGCTTTTCCGGGTGACGGGAAAGGAAGAATATTTAAAAGCGGCGGAGCAGGCGGCAGCTTTTATAGAGGCAGAGCTTTCGAAGGGGAAGCTGCTCTACGTCAGTTTCCGGGAAAAGACGCATTCAGAGTACGGTTTTTTGGACGATTATGCTTTTTATGGAATGGCATTGCTGCTGCTTTATAATGTAACAGAGGAAAAGGCATACTTAAACCGGGCAGAGCAGATTTTGGGAGAAGCCGGGGAGCAGTTTGCAGATGTGCAGGGCGGAGGATATTTTCTCTACGGCAGGAAGCATGAAAGCCTGATTACCAGACCGAAGGAGACTTATGATGGGGCGATTCCCAGCGGAAATGCAGTGATGGCGTATTGCCTGGTGCGGCTCTGGGAAATGACGGGGAAGGAAAACTACAGGGAACTGGCGGAAATGCAGCTTGCATTTCTTGCAAGAGCGGCGGAGGACTATCCGGCGGCGCACAGTATGTTTCTGCTGGCGCTGCTGCGGTATCAGTATCCGGCGGAAAAGATTACGGTGGTGTTGGGAAAGGGCGATACCAGAGAGAAGGTTCTGCCGAAGCTGCCCCTCTGGGCGGAGGTTCATTTTCTTTCGGAGGAAACGGCGGAGTACCGGAGAAAAGAGGGGGAGACGACCTATTATGTGTGTAAAGATTATATGTGTCTGCCGCCTGTGAATGATATCAGGATTGTGCAGAAATAAGGAAATAGTTCAAAGCGTACTTCAAAATGACGCAGATAGTGGCAGCATTATCTGCGTCATTTTTTATTTCACAGGAAAACCTTGTTGTATTAATGTATAAAAGCGATGAAGCGCTATAGGAAAAACCTATAACCAACCCTCAAAAGAAGCAATAACCAAATTCCAAAAAATGGATTGACTTATAAAATCAGCGTGCTATAATCAAATACATCAAACAAATCATATAATTCATATCGAAATACTATGAAATAAAAAGAGAGGAGATTACGAATATGAGCAGTTGTGGATTTTTGGCACAGGAGGAAAGTGCAGAGGTATTATTAAATTCTTACACCGACGAGGAAGCGGAGCTTCACGCACAGGAGGCTGGGGTAGACCCAAGACTCAACGAGACCATCAGCGAGATTGACGAGAGAGGGGCGTTTATCCGGCAGCCCAACGCATTTATCCAGCCCTTCGGTGATAAGGAAGGAGACTTAAAGGCGGAGGCGAACAGATACTCCATCTACTGGGCAGTTGGCTGTAACTGGTCAAACAGACCGGTGATTGTCAGGGATTTGCTGGGACTGCAGGGAGTGATAAAAGACCAGCTCACCACCCATTCCGGGCAGACCAACCGTTACGGACACGGTTTCGGCGACCAGCCGGGACATAAGGATGTGACAACCGGAGCCTATTTCTTAAGCGAATTTTATAAGAGGGCAAACCCGGAATTTAAAGGCAGGGCGACAACGCCGACTTTTGTGGACGTCATCGAAAAGAAAGCGGTGAACAACGATTATCACAGATTAACCAATTATCTGGAGGTGCAGTTCCGTCCGTTCCAGCCCAAGGACGCACCGGATTTATATCCGAAGAAATTCCGGAAGGAAATTGATGAATTTAATGACTGGCTGTTCCCCCACATCAACAACGGGCATTACCGCATGGCTTTCTGTCAGTCACCGGAGGCGTATGACGAGGCATACGAGGATTTCTACGAGTCCCTTGACAAATTAGAGAAGCGTCTGGAAACAAACCGCTTCCTGTTCGGCGATTATATTACGGACAGTGATGTGAGAGCCTATGTGACGCTGGTGCGGTGGGACGTAAGCTATTACCATAATGTAGGTCCGGTGAAGAGGCCCATCAGAGATTACAAAAACATCTGGGGTTATCTGAGGGAACTGAACACCATTCCGGCTTTCCACGATAACTGCAATGCAAGGAAGCTGGCTTTGGAGGGTATAGGCAGCAAAAAGGCGGGAAACAAGCTTTTCAGAGGCTATAACGAACGGATTTTATCCAAGGTAGATTTTGACGCTTTGTGGGCGGATGACGGGGAGAGAAAGAAATTGAGCAGACACCCGGAAGAACTGTTTTTGCGCCACCCGGAAAATGAAACCTATGAGGATTATGCAGGAGAAATTTCAAAATCCATCTGGAACAGCCCCAACTGGGAGGACAGAAATCCGAAAAACGGCGTGCTGTCAGTGGACGCATCCATAAATCCGTTGAAGGATTTACTGTAAAAAGATAGGAAGAGGAGAATTTATTATGAAAAGAGAAAAATTGAAAAATATATTATTGGTAACTTTATCAGCGGTAACGGTGGCAGCGGCGATTGCCGGATGCGGAAATGCAGCAGGCAGCACAGCAGGAAGCAGTGGTGCAGGAAATAGTGTGACAGGGAATGGCGATGCGGCGGGCAGTTCAGTGGAAAACAACAGTACAGCGGGAAGCAGCGGCACAGAAAATAATGCAGATGAAAACAGTGGCAACGGGACAACAGAGGTAAAAGTCATAAAGGGAGTAACAGGAGGTTCCCTTGCCCCATACTTCTATGTGGATGAGGACAACAATCTGACGGGTGTGGATATTGAAATCGCCCAGGAGGTGTTCAACCGCCTGCCCCAGTATGAACTGCAGATTGAGATTGCAGACGCACTGCAGGGCGTCCTCAGCGGACAGTACGATATCGCCATCAACAATTACGGCTACACGGAGGAACGGGCGGAGAGCTACTATTTCTCCTATCCCTACAAAACCACCTATAACGAGTACATACAGAGAACAGATGACGAGCCATTGACGTCGTTGCAGGACATTGCGGACCGGGGCTATAAAATCGAGCTGGGAGCGGGCAGTCTCACCGCCAACGCCTTAGAGGAATGGAACGCCGAAAACCCGGAGCACACCATTGAGATTATTTATGCGGAGACGGATTTTCAGGTGAAATTCCAGCACATTATTGACGGGGTGACGGACGTTGCCATCGACGACGGACCGATTCTTGACATTCTTTTGGGAAAATTCGGCTTGGAGGGACAGCTTGTGGGCAATGACATTGACCCGGATACGGAGGATTTTCTTTTCCCGAAAAACAACACCTATTTCCTCTTCGGCAAAAATGAGGAGGGGGCGGCGCTCCGGGAGGACGTGAACCGGGTGTTAAAGGAAATGAAAGAGGACGGCACCTTAGCGGAAATCACGGAAAAATATTTTGAAAAGGACACCAGCCCCAAGGCGGAATATTTTGAGGAAACCGTAAACTAAAGCAGAAAAGAACGGAGAAAAGAAAATGGAAATTTATCGTATCAAACAGGGCTCCCCCGACTGGCTTTATAAAGCGTACGACTATGTGCGGACCGACGCCTTCTGCTTCGGGCAGGACATTCCGGTGGAGACAGAATTTTCCCATGACGGAGCAAAGGAAGATTTGCTGGCGGTTGTGCTTGTGGAGGAACACAAGCCGCTGGCAGGCTGCCGGATTGCCTATCCGAAGGAGGGTGTCGGGAAAATCGAGCGGGTCTGCGTTATCCGGGAAAAGCAAAAATCCGGCTACGGAAGAATTTTAATAGAAGAAGCGGAAAAGTGGATTTTAGAAGAGGGCAGAAAACACATTGTTATAAACAGCCAGGACAGGGCAGCAGGCTTTTATCAGCGGCTGGGATATGAAATCAATCCGGCGGTAAGCCCGGAAATTTATGAACCGGAACGGGAGCATACCAGGTCCTTAGAGGAAAATGAGGCGCACCGAAAAGATTTAGGTTTTACCTGCGTTTTAGTGGAAAAATATTTCGCATAGGAAGGAGGGGCAGGCATGGGAAAATTATTTGACTTTGAACTGGTATTTACTTCTATACCGGAGCTTCTGCAGAAGCTGCCGATTACCTTAGAGCTGGCGCTTTTGGCGATGGTTTTGGGGCTGCTGTTAGGGCTTTTGATGGCAATTATCAAGATGAAAAATATCCGGGTTTTGACCCAGATTGTCAATTTCCTGATTTCCCTTATCCGGGGGACTCCAGTGATTGTACAGCTTTACATCGCTTTTTTTGGAATCCCCATGTTTTTCAAATATCTGAACCAGCAGTTTGGAAGTAGTTTTGCTGTGGCGGATATTCCGGGCTTTGTGTATGCGGTGGTGGCGCTGGGGCTAAATCAGTCGGCGTTTTGTGCGGAAACCATCCGCTCCGCCTTACAGTCTGTGGATGAGGGGCAGATTGAAGCCGCCCATGCCCTGGGAATGAGCTTTTTCCAGACCTTAAGGCGGGTTATCCTGCCGGAGGCGTTTGAGGTGGCGCTGCCGACCTTGGGAAATTCCCTTATCAGCATGATAAAGAGCACTTCGCTGGCATTTACCTGTGCGGTGGTGGAAATTACAGCCCAGGGGAAAATTATAGGCGGACGTTCCTACCGTTATTTTGAAGTGTACGTGTCGCTGGCAATCATTTACTGGGTGATTACTATTATCATTGAACAGGGAATCCGGCTCATCGAAAAGAAAATCCGGCTTCCGGAACAGGTGGAGCTGGTAACTGCGGGAAAGGAGGGAAAATGAGATGGTGAAAATCGAGCATTTATCCAAAAAATATAACGATAATATTGTCTTAGAGGATATTAATTTAGAAATCCATAAAGGAGACGTGGTGGGAATCATCGGTCCCTCCGGCACAGGAAAATCCACATTGCTGCGCTGCGTCAACCGTTTGGAAACGCCGGAGAGCGGTGCGGTATGGTTAGGGGAGAAAAAAATCGAAATCGCCCATAAAAACGTGAAGGAGCTGCGTTACCTGCGGCAGAATACGGGCATGGTGTTCCAACGGTTTCATTTATTTGAAAAGAAAACGGCGTTAGAAAACGTGATGGAGGGGCTTCTGGTGGTAAAGAAGCTGAAAAAAGAAGAGGCGAGGGAAATTGCCCAGAGGGAATTGGAAAAGGTAGGCATGGCACCCTGGGCGAACCACTATCCGAAGCATTTATCCGGCGGGCAGCAGCAGAGGGTTGCATTGGCGAGAGCCCTTGCCATGAAGCCGGAGCTTCTGCTGCTCGACGAGCCCACCTCCGCCCTTGACCCGGAGCTGGTGGGAGAGGTGTTAGATGTGATAAAAAAGGTGGCGGAGGAGGGATATACCATGCTGTTGGTTTCCCATGAGATGAATTTTGTCCGCCATGTGGCAAACCGTGTGATTTTTCTCGACAAGGGGCATATCGTAGAGGACGGCGCCCCGGCGGAGGTGTTTGAGCATCCGAAAAACGAGCGCACCAGAGAATTTTTCCGCAAAATGCACATGATGAACCAGCCGGAATATATTATTTAAGGCATCATTTTAGCAGAAAAACGGAGCAATCGTGATTTTGAAATAGGAAATGGAAAAATAGAAGTGATGATGGAATAATAATCGGCAGAAAGGGGCGGAAGATGCGATGGGATTGGTACAGGCAGAGGATATAAAGCGTACTTTTGAAAATTTGGTGGCAATCGATTCCCCATCTTTAAAGGAAAAGCAGATGGCGGAACATATCAAAAGAATGTTCTGGCAGCTCGGCATAGAGCTTTCGGAAGATGACAGCGGGAAAGTGACGAAATCGAATGCCGGAAATCTGTATGGATTTGTGAAAGGAAACAGCAGAAAAGCCCCGGTGCTGCTGTCCGCACACATGGATACGGTGCTGCCTGCTTATGGGAAAAAGGCGGTTTTTGAGGCGGACGGAACGGTGCGAAGCGATGGGACAACGGTTCTTGGAGCGGACGATTTGGCGGGGGTGACGGCAATTTATCATGCGGTGAAAGCCATAAAAGAGCGCCGGAGCAGCCACAGGGATTTTGAACTATTATTTACCACAGGGGAGGAGCTTTACTGCAAGGGGGCGAAAGCCTTTGACTATGGAAAATTGAAATCCCGAAGCGCCTACGTGCTGGATTTGAGCGGAAGAATTGGCGATGCGGCTTATGCGGCGCCGACCATTCTTTCTTTTTCTGCAAAGCTGACAGGCAGGGCAGCCCATGCGGGCTTCTGTCCGGAAAACGGAGTCAATGCCCTCCGGGCGGCGGCGGAGGCGGTGACACGGCTGCCCCAGGGAAGGATTGATGAAATTACCACGGCAAATATCGGCAGGATTTCCGGCGGGGAGGGCGTTAATATCGTAGCCTCCGCCTGCGAGGTGCAGGGGGAAATCCGCAGCCTAGAGCACAAAAGGGCATTGGCTTTTTTAAGAAGGTACAAAGAAACCTTCGCCCAGGCGGCGAGAGCTTTCGGGGCGGGGCTGGACTGGGAAGAAAACATAGATATCGAGGCATATGAAACAAGCCTTGACAGCGAGACGGTGTCAGAATACCGGAAAGCGGCGGAAAAGGCGGGCATTACGGCGAGATTTTCGAAAACCTTTGGAGGCAGCGACAACAATGTATTTGCCCGGCATGGAATCGAGGGGCTTGTGGCGGCGCCTTCCATGAATCAGGTGCACAGCTGTGAGGAATACGGAAACATTTATGAGATGGCGGCTGTGGCGGAGATGTTGGTGCATTTGCTGGAGGAAAAAAGTAACGATAAAATTTGACAAAATGGAATCCCTGGAATATACTGGTAGCATTGCGTCATTTTTCTGGTAAAAAAGTAACGGAAAAGGCAGACGCAGTGATGATAAAATAGTATCGGAAAGATACAGGGAGGACAAATGATGCGAAAAAAATGTAAATGGATGAAAAAGATAGCCCTTTGCCTTACTATGGTACTGGCAGTGACACTGGTACAGGGCTGCGGCAGTCCAAAGACAGATGAGGACCGCCTTGCAGGGATGCAGGAGTTTGCAAGCCCGGATGGCAGTGCGTCAATTTATCTGGACAAAAACTGGGAGACCGAGGAAGGGCAGTATGAAGGCTGGCTGTTTGCAGGAAGTCAGGACGGCAGAGAAGCCTTATTTTTATTACAGTTCCCGAAAAGGGGCACAAACCGTATGGCTGCAGATATGGAGGATATGAAAACTCTGGTAAAAGATACTTATAGTATTTCCGGCGAGGCAGAAACAGAGGCGCCGGAAGTTCCCGGTGTGGAAAATGTAAGCGCTGAGACAGCAACCCTGCGGTCAGGCAGCCATACCGCAGATACTTATATGGTTTACGGAGAAACGGATTATGCCTATTACACCTTTGTGTTTGTTGCTTATACCATGAGTGATGATGTGCTGGCAAACGCGAAGGTAAGCTGTTCAAAATTTGTGGAGCAGGCGCCGGAGGAAGAGGATTCCACAACTGTGGAAATCACCGATACTGTCCGCTGGTTCAACGCTTCCTATGCGATACTGACGGAGATAAACGGCTGGGACTATACCCGTTTCGCAGGACTGGCAGCAAATGAGGAGACAAAGACCATGGAGCAGCAGTCCTTAAGCGAATGGTGGGGCGTGACAGACCGTGCTTCCGCCGATGAAACCTTAGACTGGGCGTTAAATGAGGGACACCGTGCGAACTTTGTGGAGGAGATGGATTATCTGAAACAGGGCGGATTTTTTGAGATGGATGATGCGGGAAGAACAGCTTTCTTAGACGAACATTTCAGTTACAATACGGACGAGATTGCCTACTATGCAGCATTCTATCCAAGCGCTTATGAAGCCTATGAGCAGAAGGGTGCAAAAGCCATTGCGGGCTGGGATTACTGCCGTGCCATGAACCTTTTAAGCTTTTATTATCTGGCAGGCTATTATACCGAGACAGAAGCGTTAGATAAATCCTTAGAGATTGCACAGCTGATTCAGCCGGAATTTACGTCCTGGGATGAGATGATGGAGAGCTATCTGCTTGGTTACGAATACTGGGGACAGGAAAGCTCTGACGAGCGCCGCGGTATTTATGAGGATTTAAAGTCCAGAGAGGACAATCCTTATGCGGTGGATTACAATTTAACTTTTGAGAAAACGTGGTAATATATGAAAGAATGGATGAAAAAGACAGCTGTTTGCCTTGCCGTGGTATTGGCTATTACACTTGTACAGGGCTGCGGCGGGGCAAAGACTAAGACTGCGGAGGAACGTCTTGCGGGAATGCAGGAGGTTACCAGCTCGGATGGCGTCGTATCCATTTATCTTGACAAAGATTGGGAAGTTCCGGCTCTTGAAAATGTAGGCGGACTGTATGCCTCCAATGGGGACAGCAGTGAAATCTTTATGATGTTTCAGTTTCTGAAAGGGGTGATAGACCCGGAATTCGCAGGTCAGAGTTTAGATGGGGTAAAGTCCTGGTTAAAGGAAAATTATGACATTTCCGGCGAGAAAGAGGCTGAGGCGCCGGAGATGACCGGAATGGAAAACGTAAGTGCCCAGACCGTAAAAATTTATGTGGCTGACCAGTTGATGGACGCCTATATCGTTTACGGAGAGACGGGGTACGCCTATTATGGCTTGCTGTTTATTGCTGAGACAATGAATGATGATGTGATACCGAATGCGCTGGTAAGCTGCTCAAAATTTGTGGAGCGGGCGCCGGAGGATGAGGATACCACAATCGTAGAAATGACGGACACCGTCCGCTGGTTCAATGCGTCCTATGCGATACTGGCAGAATCAACCGGCTGTGATTATAACCGCTTTGGAGGACTTGCGGCAACGGAACGGTCAAAGGCACAGATGCAGCAGTTATTAAGCCAATGGCTGGGAGTGACAGACCGGGCTTCTGCGGAGGCAGCCTTAGACTTGCTTTTGAATGGGGGATACCGTGCGAACTTTGTGGAAGATATGGAATATCTGAAACAGGGTGGATTTTTTGAGATGGATGATGCGGGAAAAACAGCTTTCTTAGAGGAAAATTTCAATTATGATTCGGATGAGATTGCCTACTATGCAGCATTTTACTCAAGCGCCTATGAGGCGTATGAGCAGAACGGCGAAAAGGCGGTTGCAGGCAGGGACTACTGTTCTTCCATGTATATTACAGGTCTTTGTTACCTTGCAGGCTATTATACCGAGACAGAGGCGTTAGATAAATCGTTAGAGATTGCACAGCTGATTCAGCCGGAATTTACGTCCTGGGACGAGTTAGTGGAGAGTTATCTGCTGGGCTATGAATACGGGGCGAAAGAAAGCTCGGAAGAGGACCGCAGCATTTACGAGGATTTAAAAGGCAGGGCGGACAACCCATATGCAGTAGATTACAATATCACTTTTGAGAAAACGTGGTAATGATATAAGAAAAAATGTGCGCCGTAGGGAGTGCATGGAATGACAAGCCTGTGGCAGGAAATGCTCCTGCCGCAGGCTTGCTGCGTTATAAGATAATGTGCCGCAAGGCAATAGGCAAAAAGAAACGGTGTCGTGCCGGCAAGACGGTTGTAAACGTTGTTGTATTGACAGGCGGCGAAAACTCCTGCTTCTTAGGGCAATAAAAGATTGACGCACCCGCGCACAATCCCTTATAATACAGAAAGTGAACCTGGTTTAGGCTGTATTTTCTAAACCGGGGCAGGACAGGAGGAAACAGCATGTCAATCGACCAGAGTAAAATTCGTAATTTTTGTATTATAGCCCATATCGACCACGGCAAATCAACCCTTGCCGACCGTATCATAGAGCGCACCGGAACACTGACCAGCAGGGAGATGCAGGCGCAGGTGCTTGACAACATGGAGTTAGAGCGGGAGCGCGGAATCACCATCAAATCCCAGGCAGTCCGCATTATTTATAAGGCGAAGGACGGAGAGGAATATATTTTTAACCTTATCGATACGCCGGGACACGTGGATTTCAATTACGAGGTGTCCAGAAGCCTTGCCGCCTGCGACGGGGCAATCCTTGTGGTGGACGCTGCCCAGGGGGTAGAGGCGCAGACCTTGGCGAACGTGTATTTAGCCTTAGACCATGACCTTGACGTTATGCCGGTCATCAATAAGATAGATTTACCCAGCGCCCAGCCGGAGGCGGTGATACAGGAGATTGAGGATGTGATTGGAATCGAGGCTTCCGACGCGCCGAAGATTTCCGCCAAGACAGGCTTAAATATAGAAGAGGTGTTAGAGCAGATTGTGGAGAAAATCCCGGCTCCCACAGGAGACGCCGCAGCGCCTTTAAAGGCATTGATTTTTGACGCCCTTTACGATTCTTATAAAGGAGTTATCGTTTTCTGCCGTATCAAAGAGGGAACGGTGAAGGTGGGCGATACCGTGTTAATGATGGCAACCGGGGCAAAATCCGACGTGACGGAGGTAGGGTATTTCGGCGCAGGGCAGTTTATTCCCTGTGAGGAATTATCGGCGGGCATGGTAGGCTATCTCTGTGCCAGCATTAAAAATGTCAGGGATACCCGTGTGGGCGATACCGTCACCAATGCGTCACGCCCCTGCGCAGAGCCGCTGCCGGGCTATAAAAAGGTCAATCCCATGGTTTACTGCGGCATGTACCCGGCGGACAGTGCGAAATACCCGGATTTGAGGGATGCGTTAGAGAAACTGCAGATTAATGACGCAGCGTTACAGTATGAGCCGGAGACCTCCTTAGCGTTAGGCTTTGGTTTCCGCTGCGGTTTTTTGGGGCTGCTGCATTTAGAGATTATCCAGGAGCGTTTAGAGCGTGAATTTAACTTAGACCTGGTGACTACGGCGCCGGGAGTTATCTATAAGGTATATAAGACCAACGGGGAGGTAATCGAGCTGACGAATCCCTCCAACCTGCCGGACCCGTCCGAGATTGACTATATGGAGGAGCCGGTGGTGTCGGCGGAAATCATGGTGACCAGCGATTATGTGGGAGCCATTATGACTCTGTGTCAGGAGCGCCGGGGCGTCTACATCAGCATGGAATATTTAGAGGAAACCCGTGCCCTGATTAAATATGATTTGCCGTTAAATGAGATTATTTACGATTTCTTTGACGCATTAAAATCCCGTTCCAGAGGTTACGCTTCCTTTGACTATGAGTTGAAGGGCTACGAGCGTTCCGAGCTGGTGAAATTAGACATTTTAATCAACCGGGAGCAGGTGGATGCCCTCTCCTTTATTGTGTTTAAGGACAGCGCCTATGAGCGGGGCAGAAAAATGTGTGAGAAGCTAAAGGAAGAGATTCCGAGACACTTGTTTGAAATCCCGATTCAGGCGGCAGTGGGCGGAAAGGTAATTGCCAGAGAGACGGTAAAGGCAATGCGCAAGGACGTTCTTGCCAAGTGTTATGGCGGTGATATTTCCCGTAAGAGAAAGCTGCTTGAGAAACAGAAAGAGGGAAAGAAGAGAATGCGCCAGGTGGGAAATGTAGAAATCCCGCAGGAGGCATTTATGAGTGTGCTGAAATTAGATGAGGATTAGGATATGGGAAAAAAAGAATTAGAGCTTTATATCCATATTCCCTTTTGCGTAAAAAAATGTAATTACTGTGATTTCCTTTCCTTTCCGGCGGACGAAAGCACCCAGGAGGCATATGTGGCTGCGCTGAAAAAGGAGATTGCCTTTTATGGAGAACAGTACCCGGAGCGGTTTTTGACCACAATTTATATCGGCGGCGGGACGCCCTCCTGGCTGACGGAGCGCCATATGGCAGAGATTTTGTCGGAGGTATTCCGCAGCTTTTCTGTGGCGCCGGAGGCGGAAATTTCCATAGAGTGCAATCCGGGGACAATTACCAGCCATAAGTTCGAGGTGTACCGGAGCAGCGGCATCAACCGTTTAAGTATCGGACTGCAGTCGGCGGACAATGAGGAATTAAAGACGTTAGGGCGGATACACACCTGGGAGCAGTTCTTAAAAACCTATGAGATGGCAAGAAATCACGGATTTTCCAATATCAATATTGATATTATGAATTCTCTGCCGGGGCAGACGGCGGAGAAGCTGTATGCTTCCCTGCAGAAGGTGCTGAGGTTACGACCGGAGCATATTTCTGCCTATTCCCTTATCATAGAAAAGGGGACGCCTTTTTACGATTTGTATAAATTTGACGCGGTAAAACAGCAGGCGGGACTGCCGACGGACGCCCTGCCCAATGAAGATGAAGTTTACCGGATGACGAAAATGACGGAGCAGGTGCTGAAAGAAGCGGGGTATGAGCATTATGAAGTCTCTAATTTTGCCCTGCCAGGGTTTGCGTGCCGTCACAATATCGGTTACTGGAAGCGTGCCGATTATCTGGGGGTGGGCTTAGGCGCTGCCTCTCTGTTGGACAATATCCGCTATACCAATACCAGTGAACTTTATACCTATCTGCAGGAGACGAGACAGCTCCGCACCGGACTGTGGCAGCAGGAGCAGGCGGACGGGACGGTTGCAGAGCTGCCTGCTGTCAATCTTCATGCTGCGGTGGAGCCGGTGGAAAGAAAAGCCCGGATGGAGGAAACCATGTTTTTGGGGCTGCGTATGATGGAGGGCGTCTACCGCACGGAATTTGAACAGAACTTCGGCATTCCGGTGGAGGCGGTCTATGGAGCGGTATTGCAGCATTTGCAGGAGGAAAAGCTTCTGGTGAAACGGGAGGGCAGGATTTTCCTCACGGAAAAGGGACAGGACCTGAGCAATTATGTATTGGCGCAGTTTCTGTTAGATTAAGAGAACCTCAGAAATTCTTAAGAAATTATTCAGTAGTCTTTTCGTTTGGGATAAGGTATGATGATAAGTAGGAAAAATAACAGAAAGAACGGGCTTTAACGTGGGAAGACGAAGGAAAAAAATACTAAAAAATCTGATATGCATTACCTATTGCGCCATTGAGCTGTCGATTGTCTTAGCGGCGTTCCGGGGCATGGAGCGTGTGATAGAAAAGATTCATCCGGCGGCAGCGGATTTGCCTGTGATTGAGGGGGAAGTCCTGGTATTAGATGGGGAGTCGGATGCTCAGTTAGAAGAGGACAAGCTGACTGTCTGCATTGACGCAGGGCACGGCGGAAAGGATAACGGTTCCGATTACCGTCTGCGTTATGAGAAAAACGATAATTTAAAGATAGCCCAGGCGGTGGCGGCATATCTGACGGAGCAGGAGGTGCAGGTTCTCATGACCCGCAGCGACGATACCTTTTTGTCACTGGAGGAGCGCACCACCTTTGCCAATGAGAAGGAGGCGGACTACTTTATTTCCCTGCACCGGAATACCGGAGACGGGAACGGGGTGGAAACCTGGATTAGCAGTAATGCCAGTGAGGAAACGGAAACGCTGGCACAGAATATTATGCAGGAATTGTCCGCCGTGGGAGTCCAGAGGGATAGGGGCGTGAAAAAGGGCACCCAGAAAAGCGAATCGAAGGATTATTACGTCAATCTCCATACTACGATGCCAGCCTGCATTGTGGAGCTTGGCTTTATGAACAGCGCCACGGACAACCAGCTGTTTGATGAGCATTTGACCGAATATGCGAAGGCTATCGGCGATGCGGTGCTTGCCACCTATGAGACATACGGGCAGTCCGGCGGCGATGGAGGAGAGAGCGTTCCGGAAGCAACAGAAACACCTGCGGAAACGGCAAATACGGGGCAGGTGTTGAGCAACCCGGTGGTGGAGAATGTGGAGGCTTTGGACAGCACCAGCCAGGAATGGGGGCAGGGCGTGAACATGGATGAGAAGAACCGCCCTACAGGCTCTCTGATGATGCAGGAAAAATACGGGAAGTATAACGCCTATTTTATCGGGGAAGAGAGCCAGACCATTTATCTTACCTTCGATGAGGGCTATGAGTATGGACAGACGGAAAGTATTTTAAATACCCTGAAGGAAAAAGGGGTGAAGGCTACCTTTTTTGTGACGAAGCCCTATGCGGAGGCTGACCCGGAGCTGGTAAGGCGTATGATTGACGAGGGGCACGTTCTTGGAAATCACAGCGTCACCCATCCGTCTAAGGGACTTCCCTCCCAGACCTTAGAAGAGCAGCAGAACGAGGTAATGGGAAACCACACCTACATCAAAGAGACCTTCGGGTATGACATGTATCTGTTCCGCTACCCAACCGGGCGTTTCAGCGAGCAGTCCCTTGCCATGGTGAATAACTGTAATTACAAGAGCATATTCTGGAGCTTTGCTTATCTGGACTATGATGTGAATAACCAGCCGGACCGGACGGCAAGTCTTGCAAAATTAAAGGAACGGCTGCATCCGGGGGCTATCTATCTGCTTCATGCGGAGTCGGAGACCAATGCGGCGATTTTAGGGGACTTTATCGATGCAGCGCTGGCGGCAGGCTATGAATTTGGGACGATGTGATGCAATTTAAGGAAATGTTTTTCAATAACGCGGCAGGGGCTTGTCATAGGACAAGGGGCTGCCACAGTTTATTTGTCAGCAGTTCCTGATAGAAATTACAGAAGGATAAATAAGATGGAATATACATTATATGAGCTGGCAGTTTATTTTCTGGTGTATTCTTTTATCGGCTGGCTGGTGGAAACCTGTTTCCTTGCGATAAAAGAGCACCATTTTTATAACAGAGGTTTTATTAATATGCCTCTTCACCCCGCTTATGGAGTGACCTTCGATATTTTGATTGTCGTTCTGCCTACCTTAAGGGGAAAATATTTGCTGCAGTTTATTGTCATCATGGTGGTGACAGCGGTGGTGGAGCGGATGTCGAAAGCGCTGGTGAGCCGTATCAGCGGCGGCGTTCTCGGCAAAGACGAAGATGACAGCCTGTTTTCCGGCAGCGGAAGGGGACTTTGGATTTCCCTTTTAGCGGCAGCGGCGACCTATCTGATTTATCTGGTGATTCATCCGCTCCTGATTGCGTTTTTCTATCTCCTGCCAGAGCTGGCAGTACAGATTGCGGCAGGCATATTGCTGTTTTTCCTTGCCCTGGATTTTTTCACTGTTTTTTATGCGGTGAGAAAGGGCGGGCGCGGGGCAATCCCCAGCCGAGAGCAGAGCAGTGCGCAGAAATTGGGCAGCCGCATCTCTGATTTTATCTGGAGGCGCCTTCAGAAAGCATATCCCGGAATTGGAAGTGTGGAAGGGGAGGAAGGCAGACAGTTGGTATTTGCCAAGGGTATCTGCTTTGATAAGCTGGTGTGGGTCTTTTTTGTGTCGGCGCTGCTTGGTGATATCATCGAAATGCTGTACTGCCGTTTTACTGCAGGGGTTTGGATGAACCGCTCCAGCGTCCTGTACGGAACGTTCAGCTTTGTCTGGGGCTTTGGGGCAGTGATTTTGACGGTGTCGCTGCAGCATCTGGCAGGAAAACAGGACCGCTATGTGTTCTTTGCCGGATTTCTGGTGGGCGGCGTCTATGAATATCTGTGCAGTGTGTTTACGGAGGTTGTCTTTGGGACGGTGTTCTGGGACTATAGCTGGATGCCTTTAAATATCGGCGGGCGCACCAACATGCTTTACTGCTTTTTCTGGGGGCTTTTGGCAGTGTTCTGGATAAAGATTGTCTACCCGCCTATGAGCAGCTCCATTGAAAAGATTCCGCCGCTGGCAGGAAAGGTTATGACGTGGGTGGTGATTCTTTTCATGGCGTGCAACGGGCTTCTGACCATGGCGGTGATGGTGAGATATAACGAAAGGCATAGCGGGCAGACGCCCCCGAATGCGTTGGAGCGTCTGGTGGATGCGCAGTATGATGATGAGTTTGTGGAACGAAGATGGCCGAATATGAAGGTGGCGGAGTAAGAAAAAACATTGCAAAATTCTTGGTTTCATGCTACCATTAAGTACACTTTGTAAAGAGCATTTTAGAATCCTTTTTGCGATAGTGGATATTGACAATATCAGGAAATGAATTGTTTGAAATCAGAAAGTGGCACTGACACTGAAATGAAAAACATTGAAGTGGAAGGTATGGCATGACAGAAACAGAAAAAACGAGGCTAGGGCTGTACCTTTTTTTGGGGTATAGCCTTTTTTTCAAGAAAAGAAAGGCAGAAAAAATGGAAACACGCGTTGCATTAATAGGAATTATTGTGGAAAATGTGGAGTCTACACCCCAGCTGAACCAGCTGCTCCATGAGTATGGCAGCTACATCATAGGGAGAATGGGAATCCCTTACCGGGAGCGGAATGTGAACATCATCAGCGTGGCGATTGACGCGCCCCAGGACGTGATAAACGCCCTGTCCGGGAAAATTGGACGCTTAGAGGGCATTACCGCCAAGACAGCTTATTCTAACATTGCGTAGTTAGTGTGCTGACCTGTTCATAATTAGCGAAACTGTACTGCCCTATTGAAGATTGAAAACAGAGAGGAAAAACCATGCAGCATAACTATGAAATCGTAGACAGGATAGAGCAGACACGGGACATTGACAGAAAATCATTAGAAATACTGCTGACAACAGAGGAAGCTGCCCTAAAGGAATATCTTGCTGCAAAAGCCAGAGAGACGGCGCAGCGGATTTACGGCAATAAGGTCTATATCCGCGGGCTGATTGAATTTACCAATTATTGCAGGAATGACTGCTATTACTGCGGTATCAGGCGCAGCAACGGCTGTGCCGAACGTTATCGTTTAAACGAAGAGGAAATCCTAAGCTGCTGTAAAAACGGATATGAATTAGGTTTCCGTACCTTTGTGTTACAGGGCGGCGAGGACGGTTGTTATACAGATGAGCGGATTTGTGAACTCGTATCGGAAATCAAGAGACAGTATCCGGACTGCGCCGTGACCCTTTCCATCGGGGAAAAGGAGCGGGAAAGCTATGAGGCGTTTTTTAAAGCGGGGGCGGACCGCTATCTGCTGCGCCATGAGACTGCCGACGAAGCCCATTATAAAAAGCTGCACCCGGAGGAAATGTCCTTCCGCCATAGAATGCAGTGCCTTAAGGAGCTAAAGGAAATCGGCTATCAGACAGGCTGCGGGTTTATGGTGGGCTCGCCTTACCAGACCATAGATACTTTGTATGAGGATTTGCAGTTTATCCGGGAATTACAGCCGGAAATGGTGGGGATTGGTCCCTTTATTCCGCAGAAGGATACCCCCTTTGGAAAAAAGCAGGCGGGAACCATGGAGCAGACGCTGCGGCTTTTGAGTATCATCCGGCTGCTGCACCCTTCTGTATTGCTTCCGGCAACCACCGCCCTTGGCACGATTCACCCAAAGGGCAGAGAACTGGGCATTTTAGCCGGGGCAAATGTGGTAATGCCGAATTTGTCCCCTGTGGCGGTGCGGGAAAAATATAAATTGTATGACAACAAAATCTGCACCGGAGACGAAGCGGCAGAGTGCCGTTACTGTATGGAGCGGCGGATGGAGAGCATCGGCTATCAGGTGGCAGTGGACAGGGGAGATTATAAGACAGATAGAGACTGCCAGGAAGCTGCATTTGTTATCAGGCAGCAGCAGACCGGGCAATGGAAAAATAATTTTCAGAAGCGGTAATCACCGCCTTGTATACAGGCGGTCATTATAAATAACTAACCGGAAAGCAAAGCGGGTTGCTGAAACGACGAATAAGGAGTGAACAGTAACGGCTGACCGGAAAGAAAGACTAACTATTAAAAGTCAAGCCTAAAATGAAATTTTTTGAATGAATTGCCAAAGGCATTTCAGATAGAAATGAATCAGTAAAACGATTCTTAGAACCTTGAAAACTGCATGACAA
>Ga0129308_1000192_pt1 | contig 107156 bp, 97 predicted proteins | sample L827metagenome_FD_94440 | JGI IMG/M metagenome (GOLD analysis project Ga0129308, IMG submission 94440) | Ring-tailed lemur group fecal microbial communities from Wisconsin, USA - L827 metagenome | ecosystem: Host-associated > Mammals > Digestive system > Large intestine > Fecal | place: USA...
AGAATCAAAAGCTTCATAATCATCATTATCAACATCAACTTACCTTTTTCAAAAGTTGCCATTAATGACAGCTTATTCAAGTGTGCCATTTATTGGCTGTCCTCTACATTCTTTCACACTAAAATCCTCCTTCAATAAAATCAGTTTTTGATATTCCGATTTTATCCAGGCACGCAGAAATAACTGTTATTTATTTAAACATGCAAATGTAATCTAGTCAATACTTTCAAAGACTTAAATATATTTTTGTCGATTATGCCAATAAAAAAGAAAAAAAGTGTGCATATTAAACAAAAATAATTAAAAAACAGTTCGTAAGGTTGACATTTACGTTATATCTGATATTATCAGTGATATAACAATGATATTCTTAGTGTTCAGGCACGCAGCTACCCATTAAGAAGTATCACGGAAATACGGAGGTCGATAAACAACATGTTTAAGTACATTGTAAAACGTCTGTTGGTAGCGATTCCCACCTTTTTCGGAATAACTGTTCTTGTATATCTGATTTCGGCAATGGCTCCCGGAAGTCCCCTGGAGATGCTCATGGCAGATCCCATGGCAACCAAGGAGAGTATGGAAGCGCTGAAAACACAGATGGGGTTAAATGACCCGGCGATCATACAGTATTTCCGGTGGCTTGGAGCCATGCTCCAGGGAAATCTGGGGATCTCATACCGGAACAGCCTTCCTGTACTGGGACAGGTACTGGAAAAATTGGGACCCACACTGATACTTACACTGTCATCTACTGCGCTATCAGTTCTGATCGCAGTGCCCCTTGGCATCATGTCAGCGTATAAGCCCTATTCCGCATGGGATTACGCCTCATCCGGATTTGCATTTGTAGGGGCATCCACCCCTACCTTTTTTACAGGTCTAGTGATGATCTATCTGTTTGCAGTCAAGCTTCGGGTACTGCCCATGGGAGGAATGTACGATGCCGGGGTACATACGGTCGGCTCGGCAGTCAACCATCTGATCCTGCCCTGTCTGGTTCTGACCATATTTAATATAGGCAGCATACTGAGGCAGACCCGGGGCAGCATGATGGAAGTGTTCAGCGAAGACTATATCAGGACAGCCAGGGCCAAAGGCCTTGTAGAACCAAGGGTTGTCATTGTCCATGGCCTCAGGAACGCTCTGATCCCTGTGGTAACTGTTCTCAGCACCATGATTCCGTTTATGTTCGGAGGCGCTGTGGTGGCGGAGCAGGTATTCAGCTGGCCGGGGCTGGGAAGCCTTATGGTCCAGTCCATTAATGCAAGAGATTACCCCATGATAATGGGGATCACCGTAGTAATTGCAGCAGCCGTTCTGGTGGGCAATGTCCTTACGGATATTGCTTACAGTCTGCTTGACCCAAAGATAAGGGAGAGCCGTTAGCCGCCTCACTGGTTCGTGGACAACCTCACCAGGTGAGCCGCATGTATTGTACATAAACGGCCGGAGAACAGCTGTAACAAAGGAGGTAAGAGGATGTCAGAGACAATCGTCATAAAAAAGGACTCATATTATCGGGACGTGCTGAAAAAGTTCACGGCCCACAAGCTGGCCATGATCGGCGTTGCAATTATTGCATTGGAAGTATTCCTGGTGGTATTTCTTCCCATCATCCTGAAGCTGGATCCATACACATCGGATATACTGGCCTTCAGCGCAAAGCCCGGTCCCGGCCATTTACTGGGAACAGATGACACGGGAAGGGATGTGTTCGCAAGGCTGGTGTACGGCGGCCGCGTATCCCTTCTGGTGGGTCTGCTTTCCGCAATCATAAGCCTTTGCATCGGCGTCCCCCTGGGGCTGATCGCCGGTTATTACAAGGGGATATGGGAAACCATTGTCATGAGGGCCGCGGACATTTTCATGTCATTCCCATCCATGATACTGGTGCTGGTATTGGTTGCCGTGATCGGACCCTCTGTCTGGACCGTTACGCTGGTGATCGGCGTGCTGGGATGGACGGACTTTGCCAAGCTGATCTACGGCAATGTATTGTCGGTCAGGGAAAAGGAGTACGTGGAATCTGCAAAGGCCGTGGGGACCAAGGACCTGCCCCTTTTGATGAAATATGTGGTGCCCAATGCGTTTGCCCCCATATTGATCAACTTTACGTTCCGTACCGCCCAGGCCATTATCCAGGAATCCGCACTCAGCTTCCTGGGCATGGGCGTTCAGCCGCCCCAGGCTTCCTGGGGAAATATCCTGTACGCGGCGCAGTCCATCACCGTGCTTTCATCCAGGCCGTGGCTCTGGGTGCCGCCGGGCATTTTGCTGGTGCTTACGGTTACCAGCATCAATTTTGTAGGGGACGGCATCAGGGACGCCCTGGATTCAAAGACAAAGATTAAAAAGAAATAAAACAAACACATACAAATTTAAAGGAGGAACATTATGAGACGTAATTTTGTAAGAGTAATTGCAGCTTCCATGGCATGTACCATGCTGCTTTCAGCGTGCGGCGGGTCTTCCCGGGGAACATCCGGCACGGCGGCCAATGCAGGGGGAACGGCCCAGACAGAAGCGCCAAAGGCTGGGGGAAGCAGCACCGGCGAGAAGATCGTTACCATTGCACAGTCCGGGGACTGGGATACGTTCATGGTGATGAATACCACCAATGCAGGCGCCGACAATGTAAATGAGCTTATGTTTGACCGTTTGATGACCATTAACACGGACGGCACGTTTGAACCCAGGCTGGCTGATTCCTGGGAGACCAATGAGGCCCGGGACAAGATTACATATCACCTGAACGAGAACGCGAAATGGCATGACGGGGAACCTGTAACCGCAGAGGACGTGGTCTACTCCGCACAGGTTGCATCTTCCTCTGAATATAACTACCTGCGCCGCATCCGTATGCAGTACTTTGCGGGTACCGATGACACCGGATGTGAGACAGGGACTGACAGTGTGGAAGTAAAGGCCGTGGATGACCATACGGTAGAATTTACCTTAAAGACACCCATGGATCCCTCCATTGTCTATGCTCTTGTAAACCGTGACTTTTTTATCATTCCAAAGCACCTGCTGTCCGGGATCTCCGATGGGGACCTGGTAAATGATGCGTTCTGGCAGAAGCCCATTGGCTCCGGCCCATGTATCTTTGACAGCACCGAGTCCGGCGTGTCCATAGAGTTTAAGGCAAATAAGGACTACTACCTGGGCGCACCTGATTTTGACAGGCTGGTGTTCAAAAAAGTACAGTCCTCCAATATCCTTTCCGGCCTGATGAGCGGCGAGATCGATGCCCTTTCCGGAAATACGCAGATCCCTCTGGCTGACTGGGATGCCGCCAACAACACCCCGGGTGTTGCCGCAAAGTCCGTACCCACCTTTGCGTACCAGTACATGGCCATGAATACTTCCAGGGATTACCTGACAGAGGACATCCGCCATGCAATCAGCCTTGCCATCAACCGCCAGGTGATCGTGGACCAGCTCCTTCAGGGCCAGGGACGCGTTGCCATCGGCCCCCTTCCTGAAGACCACAAGTACTATGACACAAGCCTGAAGGTTGAATACGATCCTGAGAAGGCAAAGGAAATGATCGAGGCAGCGGGCTGGGATGCAAACCGCGAACTGGAAGTACTGGTTTCCACTGGCAATGAAGTGAGGGAAAAATCAGCGATCCTGATCCAGCAGGATCTTCAGAAGATCGGCATCAAGACAAGGATCCAGACACTTGATTTCCCCACCCTGCTGTCCAATGCGCGCAATGGCGAGTATGACCTGTGCTTTATCGGCTCCGCCGGTTCCGTTGATCCATCCGAATCCGTACCTAACGTGACGGCAGGCTACATGAATAACTTTACACAGCTGTCCGACCCGACTTTGGGCCTTTTGGGCGAGGCCGGAGCCAAGGAGATCACATTTGAGGCACGTAAAGAGGCTTATGACAGATATCAGCAGGAACTGTTTAAGCAGATGCCAATGGCATTCCTGTATTTTACCAATGACCTCTTTGGATACAGCGAGAAGCTGGAGAATGTGCGGGTAGGCGCCATTGATTACAATGTGAACAAGAATGTATGGGCCTGGAAGGTGAATAAGTAATCGGGATCAGCATGTTCCATACGAAAAGCGAGGTACTTAAATGTCTGAAAATTTGATTGAAGTAAAAAAACTCGTAACCCAGTTTTCCGGAAAGAACGGAACGGTTACTGCTGTGGACGGCGTATCCTTTCATATAAAAAAGGGCGAGACCCTGGGAATCGTGGGAGAGTCAGGCTGCGGCAAATCAGTGACGAGCATGTCAATTTTGAGGCTGATTCCTCCCCAGTCCGGTAAGATCGCATCTGGAGAGATCCTGTTTAAGGGAAAAGACCTGACCAGGCTTAACCAGAAGGAAATACGCCAGATCCGTGGTAACGAGATCGCCATGATATTTCAGGACTCCATGACAGGGCTGAATCCGGTTATGACCATCGGAAAACAGCTTGTAGAAACAATAACCGCGCATAGTAAGATGGATAAAAAACAGGCATGGAAACGCGCCGAGGAGATGCTCATGAAAGTGGGCATCCCCTCCCCGGCCCAGCGCCTTAAGGAGTATCCCCACCAGCTTTCCGGCGGCATGAGGCAGCGTGTGATGATAGCCATGGCCCTTTCCTGCAATGCATCCCTGTTCATAGCGGATGAACCCACCACTGCCCTGGATGTTACCATTCAGGCCCAGATCCTGGAGCTTATGAGGGAATTAAAAGAAAAGGATAACAAGTCGATCATGCTCATCACCCATGACATGGGTGTGGTTGCGGAGATGGCGGACGAGGTAATGGTCATGTATGCGGGCAAGGAGATGGAGTACGGGGATGTGAAGAGTATTTTTAAGCATCCGCTCCATCCGTATACCCAGGGGCTGCTTAAGTCCATCCCCCGTCTGGACCAGAACAGCGCGGAGCGCCTCTTTAATATCCCGGGGTCGGTCCCGAATCTGAGCGAAATGCCAAAGGGATGCCGGTTCTGTACCCGGTGTACGCAGGCACAGAGCAAATGCCATGAACAGGAACCGGGGCTCTATGATATAGGGGGACAGAAAGTTCGCTGCTGGAAATATGCGCCGGAGGGAGGCTGGGAACATGAGGTCGAATAAAAACATATTGGTTGAACTAAAGAATGTAAAAAAAGAGTTTATCACAGCCAAAACCATGACCGGAAAACCGTTAAAGATCGTCCATGCCGTGGACCGGATCAACCTTTCCATCTATGAGGGGGAGACCATTGGGGTGGTGGGTGAATCGGGATGCGGAAAGTCCACGCTGGGGCGGTCCATCCTGCGGCTGATCGATCCTACCTCAGGCCAGGTCCTCTATAAGGGTGATGATATCACAAAGTACAACAAAGAGCAGATGCGCCAGATGCGCAAGAAAATGCAGCTGATCTTCCAGGATCCGTATGCCTCCTTAAATCCCCGTATGACTGTGCTCGAGCTGATCAAGGCTCCCCTGGACGCCTTTGGAATGGGTAGCAATGAGGAGCGCATACAGAAGGTAAAGGAGATCATGGAACTGGTGGGTATGCCGGAGAACATGATGAACCGTTATCCCCATGAGTTCTCAGGAGGACAGAGACAGCGCATTGTCATCGCAAGGGCCCTTGTGCTGGACCCTGAATTCGTGGTCTGTGACGAGCCGGTGTCCGCTCTGGATGTGTCGGTCCGCGCCCAGGTGCTGAACCTGATCCAGGACCTTCAGAAAACAAAAAAACTCACCTATCTGTTCATTTCCCATGACCTGAGTGTGGTTAAGTACGTGTCTGACCGTATTGCTGTAATGTATCTTGGGAGGATTGTGGAGATTGCAGAAAAGGATGAGCTTTATAACAACCCGCAGCACCCTTACACCAAGGCCCTGCTGTCAGCGATCCCCATCCCTGATGTGGACAATAAGATGAAGAGGGAGATCCTTACGGGGGATGTGCCCAGTCCGCTGAATCCTCCCCGGGGCTGTTATTTCCACACCAGGTGTAAATACGCTGCCGGACGGTGCTCTCAGGAATGTCCGAAGCTTCATGATGTGGGCGGCGGTCATATGGTATCATGTCATCTGTGCGAATAAGGAAGGAAAATCAAGATGTTTAAACCTGACAGCAGTTTTATGCAGGAGATCGATCAGTGGATCGAAAAAAACAGCCAGGCATTTGTAAAGGACCTGGACAGATTAGTGGCCATTCCCAGCATATCGGTTCAGGGGGATGAGAAATATCCCTTTGGAAAAAATTGCGGGGATGTGCTGGATGAGGCGGTTTCCCTGGCCGCAGGGTATGGATTCCATGTGGAGAATCATGAGTATTACTGCGGCAGCCTCCTGGTAAAGGGGACGGCAAAGGAACCGAAGCGGATCGGCATGTATGCCCATCTGGATGTGGTTCCACTGGGGGAAGGGTGGCATAATCCGCCTCTTAAGTGCACGCTGAAAGACGGATTCTTGATCGGCCGGGGCGTGGGGGACAACAAGGGGCCGGGTATCTGCGCCCTGTACGCCCTGCGGTATTTAAAGGAGCATGGCATTGCCCTGAAAAATGACGTGCTTCTTTATTTTGGCTTGTCAGAGGAAACGGGAATGCAGGACATTGAGTATTTTTGCCGTACCCAGCAGGTCCCGGATTTCAATCTGGTGGTGGACACTAATTTCCCTGTATGTTATGGGGAAAAGGGTCTGATGAGGGCTGATATTGAGCGGGAAATGGACGGAAACCTGGTATCCTTCCATGGCGGCAGCGTGGTCAACGTGATTCCGGCAAAGGCCGAAGCCGTGCTTTCAGGGGCGGACCTTAAAGAAGCCGTGGAAAGACTGAAGGGAATAGACGGGATCAGCGTGGAGCAGGACGGGGCGGATATAAAGGTTTCAGCCCGGGGCATATCCCGCCATGCGGCATTTCCGGAGGGGTCCGTGAATGCGGTCCATGTTCTGGCAGGCGCTCTGGCAAAGAGCGGACTGGTCAGGGGCAGTGCCGAAGATGCAATGCGGGCAGTGGAATCCATGACATCTGATTATTATGGGGTGGCATGCGGCATTCCCTTTGAGGACAGTGAATTCGGAAAGCTTACCTGTGTGGGCAGTGTTGCCCATGGGGAGAAGGGAAGGATCAATGTGTCCTTTGACACCAGGTATCCGGTGACCGTGGATGGCCGGGAGGTGGCGGAAGGTTTTAGAAAACAGGCGGAATCCCTGGGATTTGGGGTTACCATCGGCGAGCTGTCGGCACCGGCCTATGTACCTCTTGATAATCCCTACATTCCTGTGTTAAGTGAGATCTGCGATCATGTCCAGGGCAGGCATTATGAGCCTTACACCATGGGGGGAGGAACCTACTCCAGGCATCTTCCCTGTGCCATCGGATTCGGGCCGGGTGTGCCGGATGCGCCCAATCCCTTTGAGAACGGCCACGGACAGGGGCACCAGCCCGATGAATGTGTTCCCTTACAAATGTTGCTAAAAGGTTTGAAAACATATATAATATCCCTTATGGAGCTGGATCGTATGCTATAAGGAAATGCTTTAAGGCATGTTGGAAAAAAGTGGGAGGGAATGTATATGGGAAGCGGGAAGCCATCGTCTTTGAAGACTGAAATATATGATTCTATTCTGAAAGACATAATAGAGGGCAACTACAAGCAGAATGAGATCATCAATGAAAAACAGTTGATTGAAAAGTATGGGGTGAGCAAATCCCCGATCAGGGACGCCCTGATCGAGCTGTGTAATGAAGGAGTGCTGATCAGCCATCCCAGGTATGGATATGAAGTGGTCAGGATCAATGAAAAGGAGATACGGGATATAGTAAATTTCCGGATCATGGTTGAGACAGGATGTCTCAGGGATGCCGCCTCCATCATGACCAGGGGTGATATTATGGAGCTGCGTGAGTTCACCCTGACTGAGTGTTCTGACAAGGATAAGGACCTGACCATCCTGAAGCACTGGGACAACAACAGCAAATTCCATCTCCGCCTGCTTTCCTACAGCGGGAATGAGTACTGCTACAGTATGCTGCAAAAAAGCATTGGAATCATGACAAGGGCCTATGCCCAGAGGCACTGGGAGAAATGGGGAACCATCTCCATCCGCATGGGCTGTGAGAACCACCTGAAGGTGATCGATTATCTGATGGACAAGGATCTGGAACGGGCGGTGGATGAACTGCGCCGGGATATTGTGTCATTTCTCGATATTTTATATCCAAACTATGGAAGTCATATGTATATGTAATGTCTGATCCAAGCCATGGAGAAATTTCTCCATGGCCCTTTTGGTTATAAAATCATCCTATTATGGATCCGTTATAAACCTGCCGCCCTGCCTGGGGCCTCTGAACAGGGAAATGGCCGTCTCATCTGCATGGCCAGTTCCGCCCCATACTCCTTAGCCAGCTGTATAAAATACCGGGATGCCTCGTTTAAATGGGTATTCTTGCGGTAAGTGATGTAGGTGGTCCAGCTGATGGGAGGGGAGAGACGGAACCAGGACACAGCATCACGGTCCGGGCTGCACAGGGCTCTGGAAAAGGGCAGGACGGTACAGCACAGGCCGGTGGCAGCCAGCTTTACCAGGGCGTGGTTCATGCCTGTCTCGATCAATATCTTGGGCTGGTATCCGGCCGCGGCAAAGGCCGGGTCAATGATGCCGCGCATGGTGGAATTGGGGAACATCAGGGCAAAGGTATCCTCCTTAAAGAACTTTAGATCCATAAAGGGCATGGGTTCCCCTGGGGCGGCGCACTGACCGGCACAGGGATGGGTTTTTGGCACTCCCAGGATCATCTCCTCCTGGTACAGGGGGATGTATTCCAGATTGACCTTGTCCTGCTCACCCAGCATGACCAGGCCAAAATCCAGCTTGCCTGCGGCGATCATGCTGTGCTGCTCAGCCACATAGCGCTCCAGCAGATGAAAGTTAATGCCCGGATACTGCCGGTTGAATTTGGGAAAAACAAAGGTGAACAGGTCAATACCGTGTTCCAGGGTCAGCCCTAAGGTGATCTCGCCCACGGTGTTGTTTTTCATATCAGACAGGATATTGTAGGTATTCTTTTTGATCTTCATGATCTCACGGGCATTTTCCACGTAGATCCTGCCTGCCGCGGTCACCTGCAGATGGTGCTTATCCCTGTAGAACAGCTGGATCCCCAGTTCCTGTTCCAGCTTGATCAGCTGCTGATTCAGGCCGGACTGTGTGATGAAAAGGGATTCCGCTGCCTTGGAAATGCTGCCGTGGTCTGCAATTGCGATCATATATTCCAGCTGTCTTAATTCCATAAAAACTCCTTCGCACTTTTACTACTATCCGATATAATTACTCTTAAGTTCACTTCTTACTACTCTGCTATTATAATAAAAACATATCAAAAAGTCAGTACTATTTCATGAAAATGTACAAATCAAAAGAAAAGGGGTATAATATGTTAGGTATTGTAGGGCTGGTCTGTGCTGTCGTGGCCGTTATTTTCCTGATCTGGAAAAACTGGCACATGGCCATTGTGTCTTTAGTGGGCGCTATTATTGTGATCGTATTTAATGGAATGAATCCCGTGTCCGCCATCACTGAGAATTTTATGACCGGGATGAGCGGGTTTGCCGGGAGCTGGTTCCTGCTGTTCATGCTGGGATCCATATTCGGCAAGGTAATGGGGGAAAGCGGCGCATCCGTGGGGATAGCGGGCAGTTTATTAAAGCTTTTGGGGGATAAGTCAGTGGTCCTGGTCATTATGATTACCGGATTAGTGCTGTCCTATGGAGGAATCGGAACTTTTATCATTGCATTTTCCGTGTATCCCATTGCAGTCGCCCTGTTCCAGAAGGCGGATATACCGAAGAAACTGATCGTGGCAACCATCATGGTGTGTCCGGTGACCGTGTGTATGGCCATGCTTCCAGGTTCACCGTCCACGCAGAATCTGCTGCCCACTACATATTTTAACACAACGGCTTACGCGGGAGCCAAGATCGGCATTATCTGCTCCGTGCTCATGTTTGCGGCAGCTTATCTTTACCTGAACTGGCAGATCAAGGCCGCAAAGGCAAACAATGAACACTTTGTGGCAAGCCCGGGGGAAAACATCATGGATCTGCAGTCCGTGGAGCAGGGAAAGACGCCTGAGGTGTGGAAATGCTATGTTCCCATCGTTGTCCTCCTGGCCGCCATGTTCGGTTTCCAGAAGCTGACCGCCATGCCCTCCACATACGCGGTGTCATGCGCCATGATCTTGGCCATTGTGATCGGATGCATCCTTTATAAGGATAAGCTGGATATCCAGTCAGCCATCAATGACGGCGCCTCAGGCGGCCTGGGCGCACTGATCGCCACCTCCTCCATCATGGGATTTGGAAGCGTGGTATCCGCTTCACCGGCTTACGGGATCGTCACGGACGCTCTGGTGAACATGAACATCGGGCCTCTGGCCACGGCTCTTATTTCCATCAACGTGATCGCGGCCATCACAGGTTCGTCCGCAGGCGGACTGAATATTTTCCTTTCCAGCATGGGCGGATATCTGGCTTCCACCGGACTGAACACAGCCATGCTTCACCGGGTGGTATGTATTGCCTCCTCGGGCTTTGACGCAATGCCCCATGCCTCCGGCATGGTGGTGTGCAACCAGATCGCCAGGACTTCCCAGAAGGATACATATAAGCATGTGTTCATTACCTGTGCGATCATGCCGTTCTGCTGTGCCATTCTGGCCTGCGTCCTCGGCACCATGGGAATTATCTGACAGAGGTGACATTATGAAAGCTGATTTTATCATTCGGGGCGGCAGGGTCATGGACCCTGTCACGGCCACCGACCAGATTCGGGACGTAGTTGTCTCAAATACAAGAATTACAGACCCCCAGGGGGAAATGGTGGAATGTGACCATGTGATCGATGCATCAGGCTGTATTGTGGCTCCGGGCCTTATTGACTTCCATACCCATATTTTCTATGAGGGAAGCGGCACCTGCCTGCGCCCTGATTTCATGATCTCCCAGGGGACCACGGCTGCCGTGGACGCGGGAACCGCAGGAACGGTTACCTATGAGGCATTTTATAAATCCGTGATCGCCCAGTCCACGGTCAGGATAAAAAGCTTCCTGACCACATTTTCAGGAGGACAGCTGGATTTTAAGCTGTGCGAAGATTTTGATCCCTGCCTGATCAACCTTCCCAGGATGGAGCGGGTCATTGACAAATACCGGGACAATATCCTGGGACTTAAGATCCGTCTGTCAAAGGGCGTGGTGCCTGATGATAAGGGGCTTGAATACCTGAAGCGGATCGTAGACCTTGCGGAGGAACTGGACAATAAGCTGGGGACCTCCCTCAGGGTCTGCGTCCACACCACCAACGCACCCATTACAGCCGGCGAACTGGCTCAGTGCCTGCGTCCGGGGGATATTTTCTGCCACTGCTACCAGGGCGCGGGCAATACCATTGTCACGGAGGACGGAGGGATATCACCCCTTGTGCTGGAAGCAAGGAAGCGGGGAGTGATCTTCGATGCCGCCAACGGCAGGGGGAACTTTGGGGTGGATACAGCCAGACGGGCTCTGGCAGCCGGGTTCCTTCCCGACATCATCAGCTCCGACCTGACCCTGGATAAGTTTAATATACCGCCCTATGCCAAAAACCTCCTTTTTGTCATGGCAAAATACAGGACCTTGGGCATGGAACTGATGGATATCCTCAGGGCAGTGACCGCGGTGCCTGCCAGGATCATGGGGATGGAGGGTAAGATCGGTACGTTAAAGCCGGGAGCGGATGCGGATATTGTTATCCTCAAGCAGAAGGATCTGAGCTTTACTCAAAAGGATTTCCGGGATGAGGAACTGACAAGCCATGAGCTCCTGGTTCCCCAGATGACCATGTGCGCAGGGGAGATCAACTTCTGCCAGTCGGATTTCTTCCTATAATTATAGGAGCTTTCTGGAAAAGATAGAAACTAAGTAACAGTTACAAAGATCATACAAAAAGACCGGGCTGTATTTGTCTGAAAGGCATGAAATTGTCTAAAAGGCATAAAAACAGCCCGGTCTTTTATGAAACTATATCCCCCCTTGTTACAGATTCGTCTTTCCATTTAATTTTACCTATGATAAAATAGAAGGTACGCTGGTCAATTGTAATACCAGAGCTATTGACATTTGGAGACTGTGATGATATAAATAAAACCATACTAAATTACTATGAATAGTGTGCTTGATCGGGAGGACGAATTATGAAGAATACAACAGGAGTGGCAAAGCGGTGTGTTTCCCTGGCATTGGCCGCGGTTATGGCATTGTCCCTGGCCGGCTGTAAGGGAAAGGCAAATGAAGGTATACAGGCAGAGGGCGGTTCGGCGCCAGCCCAGACAGGGGCGGCGGGGGAGAAGATCGTAAACATTGGTGTGACAAGCTCCCTGAATACCCTGAATCCTCTTTTGATGGACGGGGTGGAGATGAACAAATACGCCACAGGCCTTATGTTCCTTCCGCTGATGGACCTGGATAAGGATATGAATTTTGAGGGAATGCTGGCTGACTCCATCACGGCGGAGGATGGCAGCAACTTCCTGGTGCATATTGATGATCAGGCTGTCTGGTCCGATGGAACCCCGGTGACCGCAGATGATGTGATTTATACGGCCCTGCGTATCTGCAGCCCTGTTATTGGGAATGTGGCCATGATGTACTATGTATTTGAGGGCGTGGGCGATGACGGATTTGTGGAGGCGGGAGCCGACCATGTGGAGGGCATCACCAAAGTGGATGACAAGACCGTGCGCTTTACCACCAAGGCACCCATGTCCCTGATCACATTTAAAGCATCCTATGCCCGGTATCTCATGCCCCTTCCAAAGCATGTGATCGAGAATATCAGCGAGGAAAATCTTATGTCAGACCCCTGGTTCAACAAGCCGGATGTGGTCAGCGGACCTTACAGGGTAACTGAATTTGACCGGGATCACTATGTGGCCTATGAGGCTAATAAGGATTACTGGAAGGGAGCGCCTAAGATCGACCGTCTGAACATTAAGATCGTGGAGGGAAGCCAGCTCTATGCAGGCCTTAAGTCAGGGGAGATCGATGTGACCCAGAATACCATGAGCTCCATTCCCCTGGAGGATTATGAGAGCGTCCAGTCCCTGGAGAATGTGAATGTGTCCTTTGGCGATCCTATCACCAACCAGTCCGTATTTATCCGCACATCCAACATACCGGATGCAAAGGTCCGCCAGGCCATGCTGTACGCCATTGACCGCCGGCAGATCCTGGACCAGCTGTTAAAGGGCAATGGGGAGGTATCGGAAGGATTCCTGTCCTCTGCCAGCCCCTACTTTGATGAGTCCATCACTCCTGTGACCTATGATCCGGAGAAGGCAAAGACCCTTTTGGAGGAGAGTGGCTGGGACAAAAATAAGACCATTAAGTTCTGCATTGATTCAGGTGACAGCACCTTTGTCAACGCCGCTTCTGTCATTGCGGCGCAGTGGGCGGCCGTGGGGATCAAGGCGGATATCCAGACCATGGATATAAACACACTCCTTGGCAATGCTAACAAAGGAGATTTTGACGTGATGGCAGTGCAGTACACCTACCCGCCGGTAGATCCCTACGCAGATGTTGCATGGCTTCTGGGCGGTGAGGGCAGCTGGACGGAATACAGCAATGATAAGGTGAATGAGGCACTGTCCAAGGTGCAGCTTTCCAGCGATATCGGTGAGCTGAAGGGGCTGTACTCCATTATAGATAAGCAGGTACAGGAGGATGTACCCATGTTCTCGGCCTATATCATCAAAACCATGGCGGCTGTTAATAAGCGCCTCACAGGTGCGGAGCCCAGCGTATACGGGTTCCTGAACCATGTGGAGCAGTGGGATATAGCCCAGTAAGCCAATTGAATCGCTTATGACTGAATCCCGGGGGGCGTTACGCTCTCTGGGTATTCTTGATTCAGATGGCCGGAGGAGGAATATCCGGTGCCCATAAGGGAATACCCGGCAGACGGAAGAGGAATACCCGGTGCCGGCAGGAGAAAATTTACAGTACGCAGTAGAAATGAGGAAATATTATGTCGCATATCCTGGAAGTCTCGGATCTGGAAGTTACATTTTCCGGGGATGGAGGAAAAAATATCAGCGTAGACCATGTGGATTTCTATGTGGATCCAGGTGAGGTGGTCTGTATCGTGGGGGAATCCGGCTGTGGGAAAAGTGTCACCTCCCTGTCCGTTATGGGGCTTTTGGGACGTGGCGGCAAGGTTACGTCCGGCAGGGTGATGTTTGAAGGAAGGAACCTTCTGGAACTGACTGAGAAGGAGCTGGACCAGGTCAGAGGGGACAGGCTCACTATGATATTCCAGGATCCCCTGACTTCCCTGAACCCTGTGTTTACAATAGGAAACCAGATGACGGAGAGCATCCGCATCCACATGGGTCTTGGCAAAGAGGAGGCAAAAGCACGGGCACTGATGCTGCTGAAAAGGGTGGGCCTTCCAGGCGCCGACTCCGTGATGAAGCGGTACCCCCATCTCCTTTCGGGCGGTATGAGGCAGAGGGTAATGATCGCCATGGCGCTGTCCTGCAATCCATCCCTTCTCATCGCGGATGAACCAACCACTGCCCTGGATGTGACCATCCAGGCCCAGATCATGGATCTTATCCTGGAATTGAGGGAAGAATTGGGGATGAGCGTGCTTTTGATCACCCATGACATGGGGCTGGTTGCCCAGATGGCTGACCGCGTGCTGGTAATGTATGCGGGACAGATGATCGAGCAGGCCCCTGTGTTTGAACTGTTTGACCATCCGGCCCACCCCTATACCAGGGCGCTTCTGCGCTCAGTGCCGGAGATCCGGGACGGAAAGGAACGGGTCCTGGAATCCATTGAGGGCATTGTGCCGGAACAGTATGATTCCATTATGGGATGCAGATTTGCGGACCGGTGTCCATACAGACAGGACATCTGCCGGTATCCTCAGACAGCGGAGGAGATCAGGGCCGGGCATCGGGTGAGATGCTGCCGCGTAAAGGAGGTTGAGGAAAATGCCGCTGAATCATGAAGTGCCTCTTTTGCAGGTAGAGAATCTGAAAAAATATTATTCCGCCAAAAGCGGGATGTTTTCCCGCAGTTCGGGGGAGATCAGGGCAGTGGACGGAGTGTCCTTTTCCCTGTATAAAGGCGAGACCCTGGGGCTGGTTGGAGAATCCGGCTGCGGCAAGTCCACCCTGGGCCGCCAGATCGTGGGGCTGGAGCGCCCCACCGGTGGCAGGGTCCTGTATCAGGGAAAGGATCTGGCCAATATAAGCGCCGGCCAGATGCGGTCCATACGCACACAGCTGCAGATGGTGTTCCAGGACTCCTACTCATCCCTGAACCCCAGGAAGCATATATATGAAATACTGTCAGAGCCCATGCTGTACCATGGACTGGCAGATAAGAGCACCATACACAGGGAGGTGGAACGGCTGCTGGACATGGTGGGACTTCCCCAGAATGCCCTTGGCCGTTACCCCCATGAATTTTCAGGCGGCCAAAGGCAGAGGATCGGCATTGCCAAGGCCCTTTCATTAAAACCACAGCTGCTGATCTGCGATGAGCCGGTGAGCGCCCTGGACGTGTCCATCCAGGCCCAGATCCTGAACCTTCTTAAGGAGTTGCAGCAGGAACTGAACCTGACCTGCATTTTTATCGGCCATGGACTGGGTGCGGTCAACTATGTGAGTGACCGTATCGCAGTCATGTACCTGGGGCAGATCGTGGAACTGGCGGACAGCCGGGAACTGTTTGAGCATCCCCAGCATCCATATTCCAAGGCGCTGTTTGATGCGGTGCCCCTGGCTGATCCAAGAACCAGAAAGAGGCGTGGAAAAGGCATTATTGAGGGGGAGGCGGAGTCCGAGACAGGACCGGCGGACGGATGTCCCTTTTATCCCAGATGTCCGCGCCGCACCGGAGAGTGCGCGGATGCGGACATGGTTCTTCAGTCCGCACCCGTTGGAAGCAGGCATCTTGTATCATGTATCCATACAATTGGGGGCGGGGGCCGTGTAATCCAGGGAGGAGTGAGCTGATATGACAAAATACATTATAAAGCGCCTTTTGATCGCTCTGCCCACCCTGATCGGCATCACCATCATTGACTACGCCATCATGTGCTTTGCGGGAAGCCCCCTTGAGATGATGCAGGGCGCCCGTATCTCCCAGGCGGCCGTGGCGGCCAGGGAGGCTGCGCTGGGGCTGGACCAGCCCTTTTATATCCAGTATCTCGTATGGCTGGGACAGCTGCTCCAGGGAAACATGGGATACTCCATTAAATCCTATGAGGCGGTCAGCGCCATGATAGGAAGCCACCTGGGGCCAACCCTGCTTCTCATGGGCGTGTCCCTGATCGTAAGCCTGATCATGTCGGTTCCGGCCGGAATATACAGCGCCATCCACCAGTATTCCAAGGGGGACTATGCTGTGGTGACCGCTTCTTTTTTCGGAAGCAGCATACCCGGCTTTTTCCTATCCCTGCTGCTGGTCTATATTTTCACTGTAAACCTGGGTATACTGCCATCAGGAGGCATGGTCACCCTGGGAACCTCCGGGGGCGCTGCGGATGTGGCGGCCCATATGGTGATGCCCGTGCTGGTGCTCTCCGTGTCCATGGCAGGGACCAACATACGGTATATCCGCAGCGCGGTGCTGGAGATCCTCCAGCAGGACTATCTCCGGACAGCCAGGGCCAAAGGGATTGGAAGGCCAAGGGTCATATACAAGCACGCCCTGCGCAATGCCCTGGTGCCGATTGTGACAGTGATCGGAATGCAGATCCCCGTCCTGTTCGGAGGGGCCGTGATCGTGGAGCAGCTCTTTTCCTGGCCCGGTCTTGGGCTGATGACCATGAGCGCCATCCTTAACAGGGACTATCCCGTGATCATGGGTGTATGCCTGCTGTCTGCCGTGGTAGTGCTTGTGGCAAATCTGGTAACGGACATTGTGTATGCCATTGTAAATCCGGCCATCCAGTACGAGTAGTGGTTAACAGGAGTTAAACAGATAGAATGAGAAAAGATAAAGTTACATTAAATGATGAAATTGGAAGAGAAAATTACTGGCAGACCGTATGGCGCAGGTTCCGCCACCACCGGCTGGCCTGTTTCAGCCTGGCTGTCCTGGCTGTTATCTGCACCGCGGCCGTGCTGGCCCCGATCATAGCACCCTATGACCCGGAGGAGATCGCAGGGCCTTTCGGCGCTGCTCCCAGCCTTAAGTTTATTCTTGGCACGGATCAGATCGGGCGGGATATGTTCAGCCGCCTTTTGTACGCCACCAGGATCTCCCTCCTGGTAGGCGTGCTGGCCACTGCCATATCAACGGCCATCGGAGTCATACTGGGACTGCTGGGCGGATACTTTGGGGGATGGCTGGACATTGCCATCATGCGCTTTACGGACATGGTGATGTCCTTCCCCTATATCCTTCTGGTGCTGGTGGCGGCCGCCATCTTTGAGCCTGGCCTTTGGAGCATTATCCTGATCCTGGGATTTGTGGACTGGCCCGGCATCGCCCGTCTGGTGAGGGGCAATGTGCTGAGCCTTCGGGAGACCAATTTTGTAAAAGGCAGCATTGTGGCGGGGATGCCCACGCGGCATATCCTGTTCTCCGAGATTCTGCCCAACACAGTGGCTCCTATCCTGGTATACGCCACCTCTGTTATGGCCCTGTCCATGCTGGACGAGGCGTCCCTAAGCTTTCTCGGCATGGGCGTACAACCCCCGGCAGCCAGCCTGGGCAATATGTTAAACAGCGCCCAGTCCCTTACGGTGCTGACCAGACAGCCATGGCTCTGGATCCCTCCGGGGCTTTTAATCGTGATCCTTGTGGTGGCCATCAACTTTGTGGGGGATGCGCTCCGGGACGCCCTGGACCCATCCGCGGTCATGACCATCCGCAGACCGGCGTCCGCCGGCGGATCAAGCTCCAGTGGTAAATCAGCATCCACCCGGGAAAAAGGAGAGATTGCAGAATGAACCGGTATATAGAGAAGAAACATGTTATCCATACATTTTCCCCGGACCATGTGCCTGCTGCAAGCGCCAGACCCGGGGAAACCCTTATATTTGAGACATATGACTGCCATATGGGGCAGCTTCTGAGGGAAGGGTCTGACTTTGACCATATGGACAAAAGCCTGGCCAACCCGGCCACCGGACCGGTATATATAGAAGGGGCCTGTCCTCAGGATATACTGCGCCTGGCAATCAGGAATATAGAGTTGGACCAGGTGGGGATCCTGGACAAGGGACCCACGGCAGGGGCGCTGAAGGAGCATTTCCCCGAATATATCATCAGACGGCTTCCTGTAAAGGACGGCATGGTCCATTACGGACATCTTCAGATCCCGGTCCGCCCTATGATTGGCGTTATCGGCACCGCCCCCAAAGGGCATGCGGTGAGCACACTGGCACCCGGGGACCATGGAGGCAACATGGACTGCACCAGCATTGGGCCCGGCGCGGTACTGTACCTTCCGGTCCGGGTGCCCGGCGCCCTTCTGGCAATGGGAGACCTGCATGCGGTGATGGGTGACGGGGAGTGCGGTAACTGCGGCGTGGAGACCGGCGGCCGGGTCACGGTCCAGGTGGATGTGGTAAAAAACCATCCCATCCCATGGCCGCTGGTGGAGACAGGGGATCGCTGGATCGTCATTGCCTCCCGGGAAAACGTGGATGAGGCATGCCAAAAGGCCGTGGACCAGATGTTTACGTTCCTGACTGTTGAAGCAGGGCTTTCTAAGCTGGATGCGGGAATGCTTATTGACATGCTGGGAAACCTGGTGGTGTGCCAGATCGTAAATCCCCAAAAGACAGTGCGCCTGGAAATGCCCAAATGGCCCTTGGAAAAGCTGGGGTTTTATGGATTTGCTGATCAGGAATCCATTACCCGGACCCGGGGCTTAAAGGGAGAACAGGAGGTCCGTCCATGACCATTCACCAGATGGAATGCTTTCTGGAAGCGGCCAAGACCCTTAACTTTACGGAAGCGGCCAGCCGGCTTTACATTTCCCAGCAGGGGCTCAGCCGCCAGATCGCCTCGCTGGAAAAGGAGCTGGAACTGCGCCTGTTTGACAGGACCACTAGGGATGTGCGCCTTACAAGGAGCGGGGAGCTGCTTTTATGGCGCTGGAAGGATATACCAAAGGAGATAAGCGACTCCGTGGACATGGCCAGGGAAGAAGGGGAGCGGGCCAAGAGCAGGATCAATGTGGCAGTGGTGGGAATGAACGGGATCATAGAAAAAGCGGGCAATCTGCTGGCCGACTACATGGCCGTTGACCCTGATACGGAATTTGAGATCAGTGAGTTTACCAGCATCAAGGATATGACAACCGGAAACCCGGATCTTATGATGACGGTCAGCTTCCTGCCCACCCATGAGCAGCTGAGGGAGAAATACGGTGTGCTGTGCATAGGGAAACTTCCCCTGTACTATGTGGTATCCAGGAAAAATCCCCTGGCAGACAAGGAGGAGGTATCCATAGAGGATTTTAGGGGGGAGACCATGCTCTGCCTGTACAAGAACTTTTTCGCAGGCGCGGAGATGCATCTGTTTGAACTGCTGTCAAAACAGGAGCATGTGCTGCAAAAAGCCCGTTTTTATGAGAATGTCAACAGCCTGGAACTGGCTTTGATCGCAAATGAAGGGATCCATATCAGTTTTAAGGAGTTTTATCACAATTATGGGGACCGCCTGAAGCTGTTCCCCCTTCCCGATGCCGAGAACCAGGTGAGCGCCAGTGTGCTTATGGTGTGGCGGAAGGAAAACGAGAAGAGGTTTGAAAATTTTATTAAATATTTGAAAAAACTTTATAATTAACAACATGTGGTTGTTAATTATCCGCATTTTGATGTTAGACAAAAGAGGGTGTCACTGTCTAAAATACTAGATGGTTGGTTTGATAAAAGGAATTTATGGTCGGGGAAAGGTGGTAGCTGCAGCAGCCCATTTCCCCTGTTTTTTATCTCATGCTATGAATGAATCTAAAAATAATAAAGGTTATGAAAGGAAAGAGGAGAAAATGAAAAAGGCAAAGACGCGTATTATCTGGGGAATCATTATTGTGGCCATCGCTGCATTTTTGATTGTCCGCATTTTCAGGAAAGAAGAGCCTGTTGCCCCCACCCCTGACCCGGTGGTCATGGTACAGCCGCCGGTTATGGGCAATATAGAGTTGACAACTAATCTGGTAGGTACTATTGAACCGGCGGATATTGTCTACATATATCCAAAGGCGGGTGGTGACGTTACCGCCGTCAATGTAAAGGCAGGGGATACAGTGGCAGCCGGACAGGTGCTGGTTGAGATTGATACCAAGCAGGTGGCCACGTCCAAGAATGCCATGGATACCGCCAAGGTAGCCTGGGATGATGCCGTGTCCACATTAAACCGCATGGCGCCCCTTCACGCTTCCGGGTTTGTATCTGACAAAGAATTTGAGGGATACCAGACGGCCGCAGAGGCAAAGCGCCTTCAGTATGAATCAGCTAAGATCGGATATGAGACACAGATGGAATTCAGCCATGTAACATCCCCTATTAACGGCCGGGTGGAACAGCTGAATGTAGAGCTTCACGATACGGTGGGGTCCTCCATGCAGATGTGTGTCATTGCCGGGGAAGGCGGCAATAATGTGACCTTTTATGTGACGGAGAAGGTGAAAAACAATCTGAGCCTGGGTGCTCCTGTTACCGTGACAAAGGAAGGAAATCAATATGGCGGCTCTGTTGTTGAGATCAACAATATGGCCGAGGCATCCGTGGGCCTTTTTAAGGTAAAGGCATCGGTGGATGATCAGGAGACCATGGCTCCGGGAACCAGTGTGGAGATCCAGGTTCCATCTGCTTCCGCCAGGAATGTGATGCTCATTCCCAACCACTGCGTTTATTACAAGTCGGGGGATGCGTATGTCTATACATATGACCAGGCAGAGGGCGTGATCCATGAAGTGCCGGTGGAAGTAGGCATATTTGACAGCGAGAATATCTCTGTGCTTTCAGGGCTTACCCTGGATGATATGGTGCTTACCACATGGACCTCCGAATTAAAGGAGGGAACAAAGGTAACCCTGGACACGGGAGCCGGCGAAGATGCCGGACAGACGGATGAAGCTGAAAGTCCAGCCGCAGACACAAGCGCAGCACAGTAGAAGGAGGCAGCAAAATGGGCTTAACGAAACTTGTCTTAAAAAGACCGGTCAGTACGGTTCTTGCAATCCTGTGCCTGATTGTGTTCGGTTTATCCTCGGTGATGAAGTCACCTTTGGAGTTAATGCCGGATATGAACATGTCCATGATGATTGTTATGACTGTCTATGCCGGAGCCAGCCCTGATGATGTCAATGAGCTGGTTACAAAACCCATAGAGGACAGGGCCAGTACCCTTAGCGGTCTGGATACCATTTCTTCCCAGTCCAAGGAAAATATGTCCATCGTCATGCTCAAATATGACTATGGAACAGATATGAATGATGCTTATGACGACCTGAAAAAGCAGATGGATCTTGCCAAGGCGGAACTGCCGGACGATGCTGATGATCCCATAATGCTGGAACTGAATACCAGCATCATGCCCAATGTGATCATGGCAGTCAGCCATGGCGAGGATGATGACCTATATAACTATGTAAATAATAACCTGGTTCCTGAATTTGAAAAATTGTCTTCCGTGGCTGAGGTATCCCTTGTGGGAGGCGCCCAGAAACATATCAAGGTCGTGCTGATGCCTGAAAAGCTGAAGCAGTATGGGGTGACCATGAACTCCATTGCAGGCGACATCACAGGCGCTGATCTTACATACCCTGCGGGCGATACCGAGGTGGGAGACCAGAAACTGGCGGTTTCCACAGAGCAGCCCTTTGAGACCATGGAGAGCCTGAAGGATATTCCCCTTACTGTTTCAGGCGGGAATATCGTGTACCTGGGGGATGTGGCTGAGATCTATATGGGCGCGGACGATATGGAAAGTATTGCGCGTTATAAGGCTGAGAACGGGGTGCCCGAGGACATTGTGGCACTTACGGTCAGCAAGCAGCAGGACGCAGCCACCCTTACCGTATCCAAAGATGTGAGCAAGGTAGTGGAGCAGGTCACCAAGCTGGATCCAACTCTCCAGATTACGGTAGTCAATGATGATAAGGATTCCATCATGTCATCACTGAGTTCCGTTATTGAAACCATGATCCTGGCCATCATTATATCCATGGTCATTATCTGGTTGTTCTTCGGGGATCTGAAGGCTTCGCTGATCGTAGGAAGTTCCATACCTGTGTCTATTCTGGCATCCCTAATATTGATGCAGCTTATGGGCTTTAGCCTGAACGTTATCACCCTAAGCGCCCTGGTGCTGGGTGTTGGTATGATGGTGGATAACTCCACGGTTGTGCTGGAGAGCTGTTTCAGGGCCACGGACGACACTGGCTTTAAGGAATATTCCAAGGCTGCCTTAACAGGAACCGGGGTTGTGTATCAGTCGGTTATCGGTTCCACACTGACCACCTGCGTGGTATTCCTTCCATTGGCTATGCTTGGAGGAATGACAGGCATGATGTTCCGGCCTCTGGGCTTTACCATTGTGTTCTGTATGACGGCTTCCCTTATATCAGCTATCACGGTGGTTCCGCTGTGCTACATGATCTATAAACCCATTGAGAGAAGTTCAGCGCCGTTCTCAAGGCCTGTGGAAAAAATGCAGGCAGCTTACAGGAATATCATGAAAAAGATATTAAAGAAGCGCGGCCTCATTATGCTGGCGTCCGTACTGCTGCTGGCATTCTCATTCCTTCTTGCCAAGAACCTGGATACAGAGCTTATGGCAGAGGACGACCAGGGTCAGATCACCATAACCGCGGAAGTAAAACCCGGTATGAAGATTGCTAAGATAGACCAGATCATGAAAGAGATCGAGGGGATCGTATCCCAGCATCCTGATGTGGAATCCTATTTCACCATGGCGGGAAGCTCCGGACTGAGCATGAGTTCCGACCCCAATATTTCTGTTTATCTGAAAAAAAACAGAAATATGGAAACGGATGAGGTGGTAAAACTCTGGAAGCAGCAGCTGGCAGGGATACCGGATACCAATATAACAGTGGAGGCTTACTCGCAGGTGAGCGCCATGATGGGTTCTGACAATGATTATACGGTAGAGCTCCAGAGTACCAATTATGATGATTTAAAGGCAGTCAGCGATAAGATCGCCGCCCAGCTCAGCGACAGGCCTGAACTGACAAAAGTGCACTCATCCCTGGAAAATGCAGCGTCAGTTGTCAAGGTTACTGTAAACCCCATCAAAGCCAGGGCAGCGGGGCTGACTCCGGCGCAGATCGGCGGGACCCTTAACAATATGCTCAGCGGCGTGACACCTACCACCATGAATATCAATGGTGATGATGTGGATGTAAAGGTGGAGTATCCAAAGGACCGTTATAAGACCCTGGATCAGGTGGAGAGCATCACTCTGCAGACATCCTCAGGCAAATCCGTGGCACTGACGGATGTGGCTGATATCCGCTTTGCGGACAGCCCGGCATCCATCACCAGACAGGATAAACAGTACCGTGTGACCATCAGCGGTATTTATACGGAGAATTCAACCAAGGAAACAAAAGGACAGCTCCTGACAGATGTGGTGATGCCCAATGTGAGCGGAACCGTAAGTATTGCCCAGAACTCCCAGGAGGAGTCCATGGCAACCGAGTTCGCCGCCCTGTTCCAAGCCATTGCCCTGGCGATCTTCCTGGTATTTGTGGTCATGGCAGCGCAGTTTGAGTCACCCAAGTTCTCCATCATGGTTATGACCACCATCCCCTTCTGCCTTATAGGTGCCTTTGGGCTTTTGTGGATCGCGGACAGCGCCATCAGCATGACGTCCCTGTTGGGCTTCCTGATGCTGGTTGGTACGGTTGTCAACAATGGTATCCTCTATGTGGATACCGTAAACCAATACCGGCGGGATATGGATCTGAATACTGCCCTGATCGAGGCGGGCGCCACCCGTTTAAGGCCGATCCTCATGACCACCCTGACCACGGTTGTTTCCATGGTTCCAATGGCTATGGCCCTTGGAGACAGCGGAAGCACCACCCAGGGCCTTGCACTTGTTAATATCGGCGGTCTGACCGCGTCCACCATTCTGTCACTGCTTATGCTTCCTGCATATTACAGTCTCATGAACGGAGGCGGAAAGAAGCGTGTGATTATTTCAGATTAATTAATAAAAAAGACATGGGCTGGAGGATCAGTTCATGTCTTTTTTTGCAGCGTTGGAATCAATGCCTCGGTGATCATCTATACCATATTAATGAAAGTATGGCCGGTAAAAGCGGTAAATTCAGGAGGTGCTTATGAGAAAGTATAAAATAACAGCAGCATTGGGGATCGCTATGATGGGAGTTGGTTCATTTATGACATCCTACGCCTTTTTTCACTGGCAGCCCTAGACGTGTTAAAAAAATGTTAAAAAATTACTGTTTTCAAAATTGAAAAATGATGGTATCATAAAAACAAATGTGGCTGCAGCAAAGGGGGAGGAGATTGCACCTTGGCTCTGCAGCCTATTTTGATACAGAAGATTGTTATTATTATAACAATCCCGATATGAGTAGATTTATAGAAGTTTTTGTATGATATACAAAAATTTTTAGAATTACTAAAACTTTTTGATGAAAAAGTTAGAAAGTGGATTGCTAAATTTTTAGTCATGGGTTATAATCTATTCATATTGTACAAAAATAATAGGAAAGATATGGACAAATACTAGATAACTTGTCATTTTGCAGTAGAAAAGTATTTGCCATAGTATTCCTGCGGGCTTATCTGCGTAAACTAGGTACATACTCCACGCAGATGTCCTGTGGGATGTCCGGGAAAGAAAGGGGGATTTGGATTGGCCCAGGAGACAATTGATGCAATTCGCCAGGCAGAGGCAGCTGCCGAGTCAGCGGAAAAAGATGCAGTAAAACAGGCGGAAGCAATTGTGGCGGAGGCAAAGGCCCAGGGTGTGCAGTTAAAGGCAGACATGACAAGCGCTGCCAGAGAAGCTGCAGTGCGGGCCGAAGAAGACGCAAAGGCTCAGGGTGAGCAGATGATGCACGCAGCAGGTGCAGAGGAAGTAAAAGAACTGGAAGCCCTGCGCAGTGCCGTAGCCGAGAAACAACAGCAGGCAGTCAAGGTCATTTTATCGGAACTGCTGTAAGGAACGTCCACGATCAAACAATCGCGGAAAGGTCAGGAAGGGAGGCGCTTAAGGTTGGCAGTAGTGCCTATGAAAAAAGTGCTGATCTGCGGCCTGAAAAAGGACCGCAAGGGCACCCTTGAGCTTCTGCAGCGCCAAGGGGTACTGGAAATCAGCAATGTGCTGCAGGAAGATGATATGTTCCAGAAGATGGACGTAACGTCTTCCAAAACCGTATTTGAACGAAACGCCGCCATAGCGGAGCAGGCGATCATGGTCCTGAGCAAGTATGCTCCTGAGGACAAAGGCATGTTATCCTCATTTGCAGGCAGGGAACTCCTGTCAGTGGAAGAGTACGAGGCTAACGCGGTAAACCATGATGAGACCATGAAAAAAGCCTACCGCCTGCAGGATCTGGCAAAACAGATCGGCGAACACAGTGCCATGATTCCGAAGCTGGAACAGCAGATGGAGGCACTGGCGCCATGGAAAAGCTTTGATCTGCCTTTGGACTTTAAGGGAACAAAGAAATCCGTGGCATTCATCGGTTCCATACAGGAAGAGATTTCCCTGGAACAGATCACAGAAAGGCTTGGTGAGCTTGCGCCCCAGGCAGATACCATTGATGTAAATATTGTCAGTGCATCCAAGGAGCAGACCTGTTTATTCATCGTCTGTGCAAAAAAGGATGCGGAGGCAGTTGAGGATGGGTTAAAGAAGCTGAATTTTGTAAAACCTCCCCTCAGCTCACAGGTGCCGGCCAAGCGGCAGCAGCAGCTGGAGGAAGAACTTTCCAAGGTGCGTGCCGAGATCGCGGGAGCCGAGAAGGCGATCGCGGATATGGCGCCTGACAGGGAAGCCCTCAAGTTTGTAATGGACTACTATACCATGCGTGCTGAAAAGTACGGAGTGTTAAACGGTCTGGTGCAGTCCAAACGAGTATTCCTTATTACCGGGTATGTTTCAGTGGAAACAGCTCCCAGGCTTGAAAAGCTGCTTCAGGAAAAATACGAAGTAGTGGTCGAGTTTTCCGAACCGGAGGAAAAGGATGATGTTCCGGTTATTCTTCACAATAACAAATTCGCCGAGCCGGTGGAAGGCGTCATTGAGAGTTACAGCCTTCCTGGAAAGGGTGAGATCGACCCGTCCATGGTAGTGGCAACCTTTTATTATGTGCTGTTCGGGCTCATGCTTTCCGATGCGGCCTATGGCCTGATCATGGTGGCCGGCACTGCATACTGCCTTACCAAGTTTAAGAACATGGAAGACGGTATGAAGAAATTCATGAAAATGTTCATGTACTGCGGCATTTCCACTGCGTTCTGGGGCTTTATGTTCGGCAGCTTTTTCGGAGATGCGGTGAACGTGATCGCAACCACATTCTTTAACAGGCCTGACATCAGGCTGGCTCCCATCTGGTTTGAGCCGGTCAGCCTGCCTATGAAAATGCTGGTGTTTGCGTTCGTGTTAGGTATCATCCATCTGTTTACAGGACTGGGGATCAAATTCTATTCCTGTGTGCGGAGCGGAAACCTGGCAGACGGCATCTACGATGCGATTTTCTGGTATATGCTGGTGGGAGGCGGTATCGTTTACCTGCTTACCATGTCCATGTTTACCGATATGCTGGGACTTACCTTCACACTCCCGCCAATCGCCGGGACAGTGGCAGCAGTGCTGGCGGTGATCGGACTCATTGGAATCGTACTTACCAGCGGGCGTGAATCAAAGAGCTGGTTTAAGCGCATCCTTAAGGGCCTGTACGGGGCATATGGGATCACCTCTTATCTGAGTGATATCCTTTCCTACTCCCGTCTGCTGGCACTGGGACTTGCTACCAGCGTTATCTCCACCGTATTTAACAAGATGGGCAGCATGGTAGGGGGCAATATTGCAGGAGCCATTGTATTTATCCTGGTATTCCTCATCGGACACAGCCTGAACCTGGCGATCAACGCCCTGGGCGCCTATGTCCACACAAACCGTCTGCACTATGTGGAGTTTTTTGGAAAGTTTTATGAGGGAGGCGGAAGGAAATTTGAACCCTTCGCCATTCACACCAAATATTATAAAGTCAAGGAGGACATTTAGTTATGGAGAATATGGGAGTTGTTTTAGCGTTAACAGGAGCAGTGCTTGCAGCACTTTTTGCAGGAATCGGTTCAGCCGTTGGTGTTGGTATTGCAGGTGAGGCAGCAGCAGGAGTTGTGACAGAGGATCCAAACAAGTTCAGTAAAGTACTGGTATTACAGCTGCTTCCCGGTACACAGGGTATCTACGGACTGCTGATCGGTTTCATCACCCTGACACAGATCGGTATCATGGGTGGAAGCGCTGATATCTCTTTGGCTAAGGGCTTCTTATATCTGGCTGCATGCCTTCCTATGGCATTTGTCGGCTGGTTTTCCGCTATTAAGCAGGGCAAGGCCGCTGTTGCAAGTATCGGCCTGGTTGCCAAGAAACCTGACCAGTTTGGTAAAGCTATGATCTTCCCGGCCATGGTTGAGACCTACGCCATCCTGGCACTGCTGATCTCCATTCTTGCTATCTTTGGTATTGCCGGCGTTAACGTATAATCGGCAGGCCAAATATCAGGAGACATCAGGAAAGGAGAACATCGCATGGCGGGATTAGATAAGATCATCAGCCAGATTAAAGAGGAGTCCCAGGAAGCGGCGGCACGTACCATAGCGGCAGCCCGCAGCGAGGCGGATCAGATCCTGGCAGCAGCCCGTAAGGAAGCGGAGCGGGAGTGCGCCGATATTGACAGGCGTTCACGCCAGTCCGTTGCCAACATCCTGGAAAGGGGGCAGTCAGCCGCTGATCTTAGGAAGAGGGGAAGTATCCTGGCCGAGAAGCAGAGACTCATTGGCGAGACCATTGCCAGGGCCAAAGCCGAGCTTAAGGATATGGACACGGATGCCTATTTTGAGATGATTCTGAAGCTGGCGGTAAAATCCGCCCAGGCGGGCAAGGGCGACCTTCTGTTATCAGATAAGGATTTGGCCCGGATGCCCCAGGGATTTGAGGATAAACTGAATGCGGCCCTGACTGACAAGGGCGCAGCGCTGCGCATTTCCAATGCCACAAGGGATATTGACGGAGGATTTGTGCTTACTTATGGAGGGATTGAGGAGAACTGTTCCATTGATGCGCTCTTTGATTCAGCCCATGAGACATTACAGGATAAGGTGCAGGAAATTCTTTTTTCATGAACGGAGGAACATTTTAAATGGCAGACAAACAATATGTTTATGCAGTAGCCCGTATCCGTTCCAAAGAATTGTCCCTGCTATCCGGTGCATTTTTAGAGCAGCTGACAGCTGCAAAAAGCTATGATGAGTGTATCCAGCTTCTCACTGAAAAGGGCTGGGGAGACGACAGCACCAAGGATGCTGAAGCCATCCTGGCCGCTGAGCGGAGGAAGACCTGGGGGCTGATTTCAGAGCTGGTGGAGGACATGTCCGTATTTGATGTGTTCCTGTACGCCAACGATTACCATAATCTGAAGGCAGCCATCAAGGAGGTCCGCATGGGCCATGAGTACCCCGGGATCTACATTGACCAGGGAACCGTGGATGTAAAGCTGATACACGATGCAATTGAGAACAGAGAATTCCAGAATCTTCCGGAGCCCATGAGGGTGCCTGCGGAGGAAGCCTACAAGGCTCTTCTGCACACACAGGACGGCCAGCTCTGCGATATCATCATTGACAGGGCGGCGCTGGAAGCTATTTACCATGCCGGTAAATCCTCAGGCAATGAGTTCTTAAAGCTTTATGCGGAGCTGACAGTTGCGGCAGCAGATATAAAGACAGCGGTGCGGGCATCCCGTACCGGTAAGGACAGGGCATTTTTGGAACAGGCGCTGGCGCCTTGTGATACCTTGGACACGGTCCGCCTGACCCAGGCGGCCATAGAGGGAGTGGATGCCATCGGCATTTACCTGGAATCCACCACCTATGCAGATGCGGTAGAGGAGTTGCGCCGCTCACCTTCAGCTTTTGAACGGTGGTGCGACAATCTGATGATCCGTAAGATTAAGCCGCAGCAGTACAGCCCATTCGGACTTGGACCGCTGGCAGCTTATATTCTGGCACGAGAGAACGAAATAAAATCAGTTCGGATCGTACTTTCCGGGAAACTCAACCACCTTCCCGAAGAGTCCATCCGGGAAAGGGTAAGGGAGATGTATGTATAAGATTGCAGTAATGGGCGACCGTGACAGTATCTACGGATTCGCCGCTCTGGGTCTGGAACCATTTCCCCTCACAGACCCGGTGGAGGCAGGAAAGAAGATAAGGGATCTGGCAGAGAGCGGATATGCGGTGATCTACATCACAGAAGCCCTGGCAGCCCAGGTTGAACCGGAGATTGACCGCTTCCGTGAAGCTGACCTTCCGGCCATTATACTGATTCCCGGCGTGTCCGGCAATACGGGCAAGGGGATCATGGCGGTTAAAAAGTCAGTGGAGCAGGCAGTTGGCTCTGACATTATATTTAATGGGCAGTAGTGCTCATAACTGAGGAGGTAAAAGATGAGCAAAGGCGTAATTAAAAAAGTAGCCGGTCCTCTGGTTATTGCAGAGGGCATGCGCGACGCCAACATGTTCGATGTTGTTCGCGTTAGCGACCAGCGTTTGATTGGTGAAATCATAGAGATTCATGGCGATAAGGCTTCCGTTCAGGTTTACGAAGAAACCTCCGGACTTGGACCTGGTGAGCCGGTGGAATCCACAGGCGTGCCCATGAGCGTGGAGCTTGGGCCTGGCCTGATCGGAAGTATATATGACGGTATCCAGCGTCCTCTGGACGCCATTATGGAAAAGACAGGGGGAAACCTGCTGAACCGCGGTGTCGAGGTACCTTCCCTGAAGCGCGAGAAAAAATGGACCTTTGAGCCAACCGTGGCCCAGGGTGACAAGGTGGGCGGCGGCGATATCATCGGTACGGTACAGGAAACCGATGTAGTGGTGCAGAAGATCATGATCCCTGTGGGGATCCAGGGAACTCTGACCTATATAAGCGGCGGCGAGTTCACCGTAACCGACACGGTGGCGGTTGTGACTGATGAAAAGGGACAGGAGCATCCGGTGACCCTGATGCAGAAGTGGCCTGTACGTAAGGGCCGTCCTTACCAGAGAAAGCTGTCTCCTGATATGCCTCTTGTAACAGGGCAGAGGGTTATCGACTGCCTTTTCCCCATTGCCAAGGGCGGTGTTGCGGCTGTTCCCGGACCATTCGGTTCAGGTAAGACAGTGGTTCAGCATCAGCTGGCTAAGTGGGCTGACGCGGACATCGTGGTCTATATCGGCTGCGGCGAGCGCGGCAACGAGATGACAGATGTTCTGAACGAGTTCCCGGAGCTGAAGGATCCAAAGACCGGAAAGTCTCTGATGGAGCGTACCGTTCTGATCGCAAATACCTCGGATATGCCCGTTGCGGCACGTGAGGCATCTATTTATACAGGTATCACCATTGCCGAGTATTTCCGTGACATGGGCTATTCCGTGGCCCTGATGGCAGACTCCACATCACGTTGGGCCGAGGCTCTCCGTGAGATGTCAGGACGTCTGGAGGAAATGCCCGGTGAGGAAGGTTACCCTGCATACCTGGGTTCACGTCTGGCGCAGTTCTACGAGCGTGCCGGCCGGGTGATCTCCCTGGGCAGTGACAACAGAGAAGGCGCCCTCTCCGTAATCGGTGCCGTATCCCCTGCAGGCGGCGATATTTCCGAGCCTGTTACTCAGGCAACCCTGCGTATTGTAAAAGTATTCTGGTCCCTGGATGCCGACCTGGCATACAAGAGACATTTCCCGGCCATTAACTGGCTTACCAGCTACTCCCTGTATGTGGACACCATGGAAAAATGGTTTAATGCAGAGGTGGAGAGCGACTGGACCGAACTGCGCTCACGTCTGATGCGTCTGCTCCAGGAGGAGTCGGAATTGAACGAGATCGTGCAGCTGGTTGGTATGGACGCACTGTCCGCCCCGGACCGTCTGAAACTGGAAGCAGCCCGTTCCATCCGTGAGGACTTCCTGCATCAGAATGCCTTCCATGAGATTGATACATTTACATCCTTAAAGAAGCAGCATATGATGATGAAGCTGATGATGGCTTATTATGACCAGTCTCAGGATGCTCTGGGCAAGGGCGTGAATATCGAGCGCCTGGTAAGCCTTCCTGTCCGTGAGGCGATCGGCCGTTTCAAATACACCGAGGAACCGGATCTGGATAAGGTTTACGCAGATGTCATCAAGACCCTGGAGAATGAGATCAACGATGAGCTGAGCAGAAAGGAGGACTTCTAATGCCCAAGGAATATAGAACAATAGAAGAGGTAGCAGGTCCTATTATGCTGGTCCGCGGCGTACAGGGAGTAACCTACGATGAGATGGGAGAGATCGAACTGGCTAACGGCGAAAGACGCCGCTGCAAGGTTCTGGAGATCGATGGCGGCAATGCCATGGTACAGCTGTATGAGGCAGCCACGGGTATCAACCTGGATTCAAGTAAGGTGCGTTTCTTAGGACGTACCATGGAGCTGGGTGTGTCCGAGGATATGTTAAGCCGTATGTTTGACGGCATGGGCAAGCCCATTGACGGCGGTCCCGACATCCTGCCCGAAAAGCGTATGGATATCAACGGCCTGCCCATGAACCCGGCAGCCAGAAGCTATCCTGAGGAGTTTATCCAGACCGGCGTTTCCGCCATCGATGGGCTGAACACCCTGGTACGTGGACAGAAACTGCCCATTTTCTCTGCATCCGGTCTTCCCCATGCCAACCTGGCGGCTCAGATCGCACGTCAGGCAAAGGTGCGCGGCACTGATGAGCCATTTGCCGTTGTGTTCGCCGCCATGGGCATCACCTTTGAGGAGGCAAACTTCTTCATGGAGAGCTTCCGTGAGACAGGTGCGATTGACCGAAGCGTCATGTTCATCAACCTGGCCAATGACCCTGCCGTAGAGCGTATCGCAACACCGCGTATGGCCCTGACAGCTGCAGAGTACCTGGCATTTGAGAAGAACATGCACGTGCTTGTCATTCTCACCGATATTACAAACTACGCAGACTCACTCCGTGAGATCTCCGCAGCCCGTAAGGAAGTTCCCGGACGCCGCGGTTATCCCGGATATATGTATACCGACCTGGCTTCCCTTTATGAGAGAGCAGGACGCCAGAAGGGCAAGACCGGTTCCATCACCATGATCCCGATCCTGACCATGCCTGAGGATGACAAGACCCACCCGATCCCTGACCTTACAGGTTATATCACCGAGGGCCAGATCATCCTTAGCCGTGAACTGTACCGCAAGAACGTGACACCGCCCATCGATGTGCTTCCGTCCCTGTCCCGTCTGAAGGATAAGGGTATCGGCGAGGGCAAGACAAGGGCAGACCATGCCGATGTTATGAACCAGCTGTTTGCAGCCTATGCCCGTGGTAAGGATGCCAAGGAACTGATGGTAATCCTGGGCGAGGCGGCTCTGACTGATATGGATAAGCTGTACGCCAAGTTTGCAGATGAGTTTGAGAAGGAGTATGTATCCCAGGGCTACTATGCGGACCGTGAGATCGAAGAGACCATGGAGATCGGCTGGAAGCTGCTGCGCATCCTTCCAAGGAGCGAGCTGAAACGTATTAAGGACAAATTCCTTGACCTTTACTATGATGCAAAATAACCAGCAGTCAGAAAGGAAGTTGACATAACATGGGTGCAAAACATGTGAATCCCACCCGTATGGAGCTTACCCGTCTCAAGAAAAAGCTGGCCACAGCCATCAGGGGACATAAGCTCTTAAAGGATAAGCGGGATGAATTGATGCGTCAGTTCCTGGACCTGGTGCGTGAGAACAAAGCTCTTCGTGAAAAGGTGGAGGCAGGGATCGCTGCGGCCAACCAGAATTTTGTGCTGGCCCGCTCCGGTATGACGGATGAAGCCCTGAATGTGGCCCTGATGGCCCCCAAGCAGGAGGTTTATCTGGAATCTGAGACAAGGAACGTCATGAGTGTGGAGATCCCGGTGTTTAAATATAAGACCAGGACGTCAGACCCCAATGACATCTACTCCTATGGATTTGCCTTTACCTCCAGTGATCTGGATGATGCGGTAAAGAGCCTGGCAGATCTTTTGCCGGATATGCTGCGCCTGGCTGAGTGTGAGAAATCCTGCCAGCTCATGGCAGCGGAGATCGAGAAGACCCGCCGCCGTGTAAATGCTCTGGAACATGTAATGATTCCCGAGACCCAGCAGAACATCCGCTATATCACAATGAAGCTGGATGAAAATGAGCGCAGTTCCCAGACAAGGCTTATGAAGGTTAAGGATATGATGCTTGAAGAAGCCCACCACTACAGCGAGAGGGAAGTGGTTCCTGTGGTGGATGAGGTGTAAGACCGGATGGGGCGGCCGGACCATCTGTGTGATCGGTTTATGAAACTTTTATGGAAATGCCCTCCGGCCCGGGTGGACAGAAGATAATAATTATGTTAGAGTTAATCCCAGGAAGTGGCAGATATGCCTCGTCCTGGGATTATTCGTTAACTGTGGGAGAGCCCGGCATGCCGGACTCTTTTGTCAAGTGTACTCCCGGACTCTTCCGCTCATCAGATCTTCTGGAGAGATGGGGACGGGGAGGGGACGAGCGTACGTTCAACCAGATGGGAGGAATCAGAATGAGATTACAACATTTTACAGTACATAAAAGATCCGTGATCAGGACAGGTGCCGCCATAGGGCTCATCCTGTGCCTGGCCCTTCAGACCGCGGGCTGCAGTCCGTCAGGCTCTGTTCAGGAGACAAAGGCGCAGACCTCGGCTGAGGGGACAGAGACAAAGGCGCAGACAGATGCCCAGACAGGAGCGCAGACAGATGCCCAGACAGGAGCACAGACAGATGCCCAGACAGTAGCTGAGGCTGGGGCGTCACAGGCTGGGGATGGCATAGGGACGTCACAGGCGGATGACCAGGCAGCGGGAGAAGGGGATGCCGGAATCGAGCCACAGCCGGGGAAACCCTTAAAATCCGGTAATAAAGCCCCTGATTTTACTGCTGAACTCATTGACGGTTCCACGGTCACCCTTTCCGATTTTAAGGGAAAGCCTGTGATCATCAACTTCTGGGCTACCTGGTGCGGTCCCTGTGTCAAGGAAATGCCTGCCTTCGAGCGCCTGAAGGAGAATTACGGGGATGAGATCGGCATCCTTGCAGTGAACTGCGGGGAGGATGCTGATACGATCAAGGATTTTGCCGATGCCAATGGCTATACCTTTCCCATTGCACTGGATGAAGAATACCAGGTATCCATGCTTTATCCCACCAACTCGATCCCCTACACGGTGGTGATCGATGGGAATGGAAAGGTGACCCATGTCTCCTCAGGGGCAGTGGATGCGGATACCATGTATGAGCGCTATAAGGAGGCCCTGGGGTTATGACAAGACAGAATAAGGCCGCCGCAGCTCTCCTCATCCTGGGAGTGGTATTCCTGTGTATAGGGGTGGCCCAGGGAGGTTACCGTGACGCTTTTCAGAAAGCGGTCCGGGTGTGCCTGGAATGTATCGGGATCGGGTGAGGGAATGAGTGATTTGAAGTACGCCTCTGCAGTCCGCCGGAGGCTTTATATTGGAAGGAGATGTAGGACCCCTGCCAAGAAAAACATATTATGATTCACTACCAGAAGAGGTGGGGGTCTGGATCGGAGGGAAAGATGAAACGGCGTCTCATACAGTTATGTGCGGCACTGATATATAATCTGAACCTCAGGGGATTTGCTGAGGTATCGATCTATAAAGGTAAACGGAAGGGCCTGTGCGTTCCGGGGTTGAACTGCTACTCATGTCCGGGGGCTATTGGCTCCTGTCCCCTGGGGACCCTTCAGAATTCCCTGGCAGCCATGGACAGGAAGCTGCCCTTTTATATTCTGGGAACCCTGCTGCTTTTTGGCGTCACGCTGGGCAGGACCATCTGCGGCTTTTTGTGTCCCTTTGGGTTTTTGCAGGAACTGCTTTATAAGATCCCTCTGCCCAAGATAAAGAAGAACAGGTTTACCATGGCGCTGTCCAAGGTTAAATATGCGGTCCTGGCTGTGTTTGTGATCGTGCTGCCCATTGCCCTAAAAGCGGCGACCAGGGTTCCGGTCCCTGCATTTTGTAAATACATATGTCCTGCAGGGACACTGGAAGGCGGCATCCCCCTGGTCCTTCTGGATGAATCCCTGGGCAGCCTGGCCGGCGCCCTGTTTTCCTGGAAGGTGCTGGTGTTGGCTGTGATCCTGCTCAGCGCCTGTTTCCTGTACAGGAGCTTTTGCCGGTTCCTATGTCCCCTGGGCGCGGTCTATTCCCTCTTTGCCCCGGTAGCCCTGCTGGGAGTGAAGGTGGACCATGACGTGTGTACGGACTGCAAACTGTGCGTGCACACCTGTAAGATGGATGTCAGGCATGTGGGGGACATGGAATGCATCCAGTGCGGGGAATGCATGAAGGAATGCGGGGTGGATGCCATTCATTGGAAGAAGCCCTTTGGGAGGTAGCGGTGTTTGCATAATATAACATTTAATGAACATGTACGGCCAAAGGCTTTTTTGTTGAAATCCAATACACATTACAAGGATAAAGTTCCAAAGATATTATATTCTGTTATCGGATGAAATACACTCTATGCCTCAACCTCCAGCAGCACCTCGATCTCGCAGGCAATGCCGCCCGGCAGTGCATTGGTCCCGATGGCGGAACGTGCGGGGCAGCCGATCTCCTCGCCAAAGAGCTCTACCAGCAGGCTGGAAGCACCGTTCACAACCTGGGGCTGCTGGACAAAGTCATCTGCGCTGTTTACAAAAGCCAGGACTTTGACAAAGCGCTTGATCTTGTTCAGGTCGCCGATCTTTGCTTCAATATTAGCCAGAAGGTTCAGCGCACAGTTGTAAGCTGCTTTTTGTCCTTCTTCCACGGTCAGGTCCCTGCCTAATTTGCCAATGACCGTGCTGCCGCCTAGATCAGGACCGCAGCCTGAACAGTATAATAAGTTGGTTCCAAATTCGCGGACAGGTGTGTAGACTCCGCCTTTTGGAGGAGGCGCAGGAAGGGTGATGCCTTTTTCTTTTATTTTATCATATACGTTTGCCATGATCGTAATTCCTTTCTTATCTTAAATTTTTCTCAAACACATGTTAATAAGTGATCTTGCGGTTTCTTGCCGTGACTTCCCATGTATCAGCCATATGTCCATTTTCAACCACGGGAACAGACGGGTATAGGGCGCTGGTGGGACAGATATGGGTGGGCACCACAAAAAACTCATCTCCTACCTGGGGGCACTGGTCCTCATAGCCGGGTTCCATGGCAAAGGCCCAGTGTTCCTCGCTCTGGAATAATTCCTGGACATGATCCATACCTGCGATGATGCCCCGGGTTCCGTCCGGGTCGGAGGCAATCCCTTTGTATCCCAGATCCAGGGTAAAATGGCCTTTCACAGGGCAGCTGACAACTCTTGTGAGCACGGCCGCTCCCGGAGTAAAGGGCAGGTCGGGATATTTCTTACTATATCCATAATCATTGATAAAATAGGTGCCGGGTGAAAAATAGGCATGATATGGTGACTTGGGAAAGTCCGCATAGCAAGGCATGGAGGGGGATCCGCCCAGCACCAGAGTATGGCAGGAGTATCCCCTGTCGCTTATATGGGCGCATACTTCACGGATCTGTGAGGCGCTTACATCCGCATGCTGTTTGCGCAGGTTAAACTCCTGCTCGGTGCGGTGGCCATCGTAGCAGTGGAGGCCCATCATGGAAATGCCCTCCATAGAAGCGCACCGGGTGAAAAATTCTTCTGTGTCAGGGATGGCTACCCCGGTGCGGTTCATTCCCAGGTTCACATCCACCAGAAGACGCGCCACGGAGCCGGATTCCTTAAATACCTGTCCCAGGGCATGAACCTGTCCGGCGTCATCTCCCACGGCCCAAAACCGTACCTGGGGATATGCCATGGTTAAGTTAAGAAAACGTCTGATATTGGGACCAACCAACGGGTAGGCCACCAGCACATCACCGGCCCCGCAGCTGGCGGCCATTTCGGCCTCCGCTATGGTTGCACACTTAAAACGTGTAATGCCCGCGCTCATCTGCAGGCGGACCATCTGCGCCATCTTATGTGTTTTTACATGGGGCCACAAGTTCTCAGGGCCGCCAGCCAGGCTGACTGCTTTTTTGATATTCTCCCTGATGATATCCAGGTAGTAGACAAGAGCCGGCGTGATCACATCTTTGGATTCTTCAAACAGATATTTTTGCTCCATAACAACCTCCTTTATTTGCTCGCGGCCATCAGACGATTTAGACGAATCAGACGAGTCACTGTCGGTTGAGGCACACGGATTGCGGCAGAATCAGAAACACTGTTCATTATGGTTATAACACAAACTGTTGAAATTCGCAACACAATATTTGCAAAAAATATCAACAAAAATTTGAAGTATAATGAAATAGAGATAAATATGCACAAAAAAATAAAAAAGCATATTGACAATTTGTTGAATACTCATTACAATAAAATTAAACAAATTGTTGAACTGTTCAAAATTTTGGCAGAATTCAGAGACGGGTTCAACAATGTTTTAGGTGCCTTCAGGCACTGGATGTTACTCATCATTTAACTTAAGGAGGAAGAGTATGTTAACAAAGACCCATGCTACATTTTTTATTGTTGGATTCATGCTGTATGTGCTTTTAATGATCGTGGTAGGCATTATCTGCAGCAGAGGCAAATCCAAAGGAAAGGATTACCTCACAGGCGGAGGCAAGATGCCCATGTACCTGATCTTTGCAACCATGGGCGCGACCCTGATCGGAACAGGTTCGTCCATTGGCGCAACGGCCAACGGATTTAAGAACGGTTTTGGCGGTTCCGCCTATGGGATGGGCGCTGCCCTGGGCATCCTGGCATTGGTACTGGTGGCCAAGAAGTCCAAGCTCAGGGCCAAGAACCTGATGACCATGGCGGAGGAGGCTCAGTTCCATTACAATGGAAACAGGATGGTAAAGGCTGTCATGAGCTTTATGATGTACATTATTGAGGTGGTATGGCTTGGCAACCATATCAACGGCGGCGCCACTTACCTGAGCTATGTAACCGGAATGGACCTGACCACCTCCAAGATGGTGGCCGTGCTGGCATTTGGAATCTATGTTATCATCGGCGGTTATCTGGCCGTGGTGTGGACGGATCTGATACAGCTGACCATACTGGTTTTCGGGTTCATAGCGATCACGGCTATTTCCATTCCCATGGCGGGCGGCTGGGGGACTATCACGGACACCATTACAGCTGCGGGAAAGGCAGGGAATTTAAGCTTTTATGGAATCGACTCCATGGGAGCCATGGCGCTGTTCTCACTGATGTTTTCCATTGCCATCCCCTGTCTGGGAACACCCACTTACCGTATGCGTATCTATACGGCCAAGGATGATAAGACCGCCATTCGGGCCTTGAGCCTTTCCGGCTGGCTGCTGTTGATTTTCTCACTGCTTCCTGCTATTATTGGTATGGCGGCATTTACAATCGCAACCAATACAGGAGCCCAGGCAGTGCTTGAAAAGCCGGACTTTGCATTTACTTATATCGCTACCGTGGTGCTGGGACCCATGCTGGGCCTGATGTTCATGATTTCCGGACTTTCTGCAACCATGTCATCCGGTGACTCCGATGCCATTGCCGGGGTTACGATCCTGATCCAGGACATTTATCCCATCATAACCGGAAAGCAGCTGGATGATGAAAAGGTGGGCCGGTGGTCCAGAATCGCAACCGTGGCCACCCTGCTGTTAGCCTTTTTTGCAACGCTGTTTGCCAAGGATGTTATGAGTTATATCAGCAATGTGATCGGCTCCATTATTCCCGGCGTATCCATCGCCATGCTTCTGGGCGCGTGCTGGAAACGCTCCACCTGGCAGGGCGGACTGGCATCAGTGGGAGTCGGGACCGTATTCGGTGTCCTGTATCTGGCGGTACCTGCATTTTCCAGTGCGGTGGCAGGTATTTTCACAGGACCTGCTATTCCTGCAACCTTAGTTGCCCTGGCAGCGGAAGTGATTGTCTCTTTGTGCACAAAGAAAGAAGAAATGTCCGAAGAAGAAAGACTTGCTCTTGTATTTGAATCAAGAGGAGCTGAAAAATAAGGGCTTGAAGGGAGACCGATTCATGGGGTTTGTAAAAGATAATTTTGAGGTGCTTGACAGTATTGCAAGGTGTATATCCTGTCAGTTCGGACCTAACTGCGAGGTGGTGCTTCACGACCTTACTCTGCCGTATGACCAGACCATTGTGGCAATCTACAACGGCCATGTGACAGGGCGGGAGATCGGCGGGGGAGGAACCAATGCAGGTCTGGAAATCCTGCGGGGCACAGCCATGCCTGAGGACCAGTATGGTTATATCAACTATACCAAGGACGGAAGGACTCTGCGTACCTCCAGCAAGTATTTCAGGGGCGAGGACGGCAGGGTGGAGGGAAGCCTTTGCATCAACCTCGATATTACAGGCCTTTTGATAGGGGAAGCAGCCATGAGGGCCCTCAGCGGCCATGGGGCTGAGACCAACACCAAGGAGGTATTTACCAGCAATGTGGACGAGCTGCTGGATCTGATGATGCAGGATGCAGTGCAGAGTACCGGAAAGCAGCTGTCCATGCTGACAAAGGAGGACAAGGTAGCGGTGGTCCGCTATCTGGATGAGAAAGGCGCCTTCCTTATTAAGAAGTCGGCTGAGAAGGTTGCGGACTTCCTTGGTATCTCCCGTTTTACTGTTTACAATTATCTGAACGAGCCCCAATAGCCAAAAGGGGCAAAAGAAAGCGGGGAAACAGAGAATGGGATCTGTTTTGATCAAAGACGGGCTGGTATATGACGGACTGGGAAATACACCGGCCAGGACAGATTTATATATAGAGAATGACAGGATAAGGAAAATAGGACCCCATATGGAGGAAGAGCGTGCGGACCAGGTGATCGATGCAAAGGGCATGGCGGTAACTCCGGGGTTCATTGATATACACAGGCACTGTGATGCAAAACCGTTTAACAGCAGGGAGTTTGGGGATGTGCTCCTGTCCCAGGGAATCACAACCACCGTGGTGGGAAACTGCGGCATTTCCATGACGCCTGCCAGCTCTGACCCCGACCGGGCCAGGGAGATGTACGAGTTTGACGAGCCTGTGCTGGGGCCCATTACAGATAACCGGATACACACCTACCATGATTACATGGAAGCCCTGGATCACATAAAGCTTCCTGTCAACTTTGCCTCCATGATCGGCACCGGTGCGGTGAAGATAACGGTCAAGGGGTTTGCAGACACCCCCTATACCCGGGAGGAGATGGAGGCGGCCAGGGCATTGGTGGAGGACGCCATGAAAGAGGGGGCGGCCGGTGTATCCGTAGGTATTATGTACCTGCCTGAGTGTTACAGTACAGCGGATGAGTTTGCCGGGCTGCTGGAACCCGTTGGGCGCTATGGAGGTGTTGTCACCGCCCATATCCGCGGAGAGGGCGACAGCATGGTGGACAGTGTCAGGGAGATCATAGAGATTGGGAAAAAGGCCGGATGCGCGGTGGAGATCAGCCATTTTAAATCTTGCGGCATGGCCAACTGGAAGAGGGAGATCCACAGGGCTATTGCTCTCATAGAGGAAGCCAGGGCAGCGGGACAGGATGTGACCTGCGACTTTTATCCCTACGAGGGAGGATCCACAGCCCTGACCACCATGGTTCCCCCGGTGTATGTAAAGGGAGACATGGGAAATGCCTTAAAGCGCATGGGAACGCCGGAGGGCATAAGGGAGTTCAGGGATGCCTGCAGCGTGCCCTATGATGACTGGGATAATTTTGCCATCACCTTGGGGTGGGACAGGATCCTGATATCCGGAGTGGTAAGGAAGCACAATGAAAAATTTCTCGGCAAAACAGTGACGGAGGCGGCCCGGGACTTTGGATTTGAGGATCCGGCGGACTGCGCGGCATACCTGATGCATGATGAGGACGGAAGAACGGCCATTATTAATATGAGTATGTGCCAGGAAGATATTGACACAGTGGCAAAGCTGCCCTATTCTGTAGTTATATCGGATTCCATTTACGCGGATACCAACACGCCCCATCCCAGGATGTATGGAGCATTTCCAAAGATCATCAGGGAATACGTGAGGGAGCGGGGGATCTACACCATGGAGGAGGCGGTGATGAAGATGACCTCCATGCCTGCGAGGCGGATGAAGCTTGAGGGAAGAGGCCGCCTGGAGGAAGGCTGCTTTGCTGATATCAATGTGTTTGACCCGGAGCATTTCCGCGACAATGCCACCTTCTCCCAGCCGGCCAGGATGGCGGAGGGGCTGGCGGTGTGCATGGTAAATGGAAACGTGGTGCTGCGGGATGGAAAGCCCCTGGGAGAATTTTGCGGAAGGAACCTTCGTATCACCAGGGGGTAACATCCATATGAGATGGGAATCTTTATATTATCAGACAAGGAGAGACATATGCCGGAGATTATTACAATTGGCGAGACCATGGCTGCATTTACGCCTGAGTCTACGGGATTTTTGCGGTATGTCAGCAATTACCGGATGCGGATCGCCGGCGCGGAGAGCAACCTGGCCATCGGCGTCTGCAAACTGGGGCACAGCGCGGGCTGGGTCAGCAGTCTTGGAAAAGATGAGTTCGGTGAGTTTGTGAGAAACAGCATAAGGGCGGAGGGTGTGGATACCAGCAGAGTGGTATTTGACCCGGAACACAGAACCGGTATCATGTTTAAGCAGGTGAGAAATGCTTCAGAAACCTCTGTGTTTTATTACAGGGAACATTCCGCAGCCAGTTTCATGGGCCCGGATCTGCTGGATGAATCATATCTGTCCAGTGCCAGGATCCTTCATCTCACGGGGATCACCCCGGTCCTTGGAACAAACTGCCGGGAGATGGTGGAGGCAGCCATGGACCTGGCTGTAAAGCATGGACAGATGATCAGCTTTGATCCCAATATCCGCAGGAAGCTGTGGGGCGATAAGGACTTTGTGCCAATGCTCCGGGATATGATGATGAAAGCACAGATCGTGCTTCTGGGTGCGGATGAGGCCCAGGCGCTCCTTGGCACCGCAGAACCGTCAGAGATCATGGATCATCTGTTTGACAAGGGGCTGGCTGAATATGTGGCTGTAAAGGACGGAGCAAAGGGAGCGTATGTGGGAAGTCTTGAGAACACCCGGAGGGACCGCGATGGCCTGATCCGGATCCCGGCCTTTCCATGCAGCTGTGTTGATCCGGTGGGAGCCGGAGATGCGTTTAATGCCGCATTCCTGTGCGGTATTCTGGAAGGAAACGATATAAGGGAATGCGGCAGTATGGGAGCCGTGGCAGGGGCCCTTGCCACTGAGACCTATGGGGATACGGAAGGGTATCCCTCCCAGGAACAGATGGAGGCGGCGGTCAAGGGGAACACCATGGTCTACAGGTAAGACGGACCGGCAGCGGAATGTCTTTTGGATAGAAACATAAAATATTCATACCCTCAGTGGACAAGGGCAAAACCGTGTGTCCCCTTGTCCACTGAGGGCAGGGGGCTGCAGGGAAAGGAGCAGGAGATGAAGAAAATATTGGAACATAATAAGATCTGTGCGATTATGAGGAACATACCCTTGGAAAAAACGCTGGATTACGCGGAGGCAGTGTACCGCGGAGGCGTCCGCATGTTTGAGGTGGCCATGAATTCAGACAGCGCAGTCCGCCAGATCGAGATCATGAGAGAGCGGTTCGGCGGTCAGGTCTATGTGGGAGCCGGCACAGTGACAACGCCGGAGCGCTGCCGAATGGCATGGGAGGCAGGGGCCCAGTTCTTCCTTACGCCCTCCGCCACGGTGGGAACCATGGAATTCTGCCGCAAGTACGATATCCCGCTTTTGCCGGGGGTACTCACCCCAACGGATGTGGCCGTGTGCCTGGAATATGGATACCCTATTATGAAGCTGTTTCCCGCAGGGGATATGCCGTCCTCCTATATCAAGAGCCTGAAGGGGCCGTTTGACGGCACGGAGTATGTGGCTGTTGGGGGCGTGACCGCGGACAATATTGAATGCTTTCTAAACAATGGGTTCATAGGAGTGGGGATCGGAAGCAACCTGATGCCAAAAGAGTACGTGAAGAACAACCAGTGGGAACAGGCATCCCAATATGTTGGGGAGATCGTAAGACGTGTGAATGGTTCTGATGTCTGAACTTTACATTCAAAGCTGCCGGTGCTAAAATAAATTGAGCACCGGCGTTTTTGTGCCTAAAAAGAGACAGATGGGATACTGAGGTAAGTGATGGAGACAAAACGGATCATAATCAAGGATAGAGAGAATATAAAAGATGAGGAACTGTCAGCGGCGGCGCAGGTCCTTCGGGAGGGCGGCCTTGTGGCATTTCCCACGGAGACCGTGTATGGACTGGGGGGCAATGCCCTGGATGAGGACGCTGCAAAGAAGATCTATGCTGCAAAGGGGCGGCCATGTGACAATCCATTGATCGCCCATATTTCGTGTGCAGAGGAACTGGAACCCCTGGTAAAGGAGATCCCTGAAGCGGGAAGGAGGCTGATGGAAGCATTCTGGCCCGGCCCTCTTACCATGATCTTTCCAAAGAGCAGCAAGGTTCCCTATGGAACAACGGGAGGTCTGGATACCGTGGCTGTGCGAATGCCCGATGACCCCATCGCCAACCGGCTCATAGCCCTGGCCGGGGTTCCCATAGCAGCTCCCAGCGCAAATACATCAGGGCGTCCCAGCCCCACCACGGCGGATCATGTGTGGCAGGACATGAACGGGCGGATTGAAATGATCATTGACGGCGGGCCTGTGGGGATCGGGGTGGAGTCCACTATCGTGGATGTGTCGTCACCGGTGCCTGCTGTACTGCGCCCGGGCGCCATCACCATGGAGATGCTCAGGGAAGTGCTGGGAGAGGTAACCATTGACCCGGCTATCCTGGGCCCCATGTCGCCGGGGGTGCGCCCCAAGGCTCCGGGCATGAAATATAAGCACTATGCGCCCAAGGCGGATCTTACGCTGGTGGAGCCGGAGGGCATGGCCATGGATCAGGACCAGGTGATGCGTATGGTGGAAACGGTCAGGAAGCTGGCGGAAGAAAAATGTTCCCTTGGCTTTCGCGTGGGCATTATCTGTACGGATGAATCAGCATCGGAATACCCCCGCGGACTGGTCAGAAGCATTGGAGCCAGAAGGAGCCAGGCGTCTGTGGCCCATAACCTGTATGCGGTTCTCAGGGAATTTGACGATTTAAAGGTGGATTTCATATTTTCCGAAAGCTTTACGGAGGACCACCTGGGCCAGGCAATCATGAACCGCCTTTCCAAAGCGGCGGGGTACAGGATCGTGCGGGTATAGGTGGGCCTGGGCGGGAAATTAGGGGCCGGATTCGGAATTTAGATGTCCGGGTCGGAACTTAAGGGCCGGTATCAGGAGAATGGGAAGCATAAGGAGGACAAGATGGAAAAACAGACCCTGGGAGAGATCGCTGCCCAGAAACTTCTGGGAATGATACAGGAAAAAGGCTATACGGCCGGAGATAAGCTGCCCACGGAGGCGGAGCTGGTGGAACTTCTGGGAGTGGGACGGAATACGGTGCGGGAGGCCCTGCGCATCCTGATGTCCAGGAATATTGTCACCATACGCCAGGGTTCCGGCACCTTTATATCAGATAAGAATGGGGTCGCGGATGACCCCTTGGGATTTTCCATGATTGAGGACAGAAGAAAGCTGACCGAGGACCTGATCCAGATCCGTGTCATGCTGGAGCCGCCCATAGCTGCCCTGGCTGCCCAGAATGCCACTCCGGAGGATGTTCTTGCCCTGGAAGCTGTGCTGCTTGAATTGGAGGAGTGCATGGAAAAACGGGAAGATTATTCAGAAAAGGATTCCCAGTTCCATGCCATGATCGCGGGCTGCAGCCATAATCTGGTCATGACCAACCTGGTTCCCGTGATCACGGACGGAGTCCAGGTGTTTGCAGGTTCTGTCCGGGAAACAGAGTATGAAAATACCAGGGAAGCCCACCGGAGGATATTTGAAGCCATCCGTGACCGCCGGCCCGTGGACGCCCAGCAGGCCATGTATTTTCATCTGATGTTTAATGATATCCGGTATAAGGATGAGGTCAAATAGCAGGGATTTCGTCTGATCCGGCTTCGTAGGTCCTGCCGCTTAGGACGCGCTCGCCGTTATTTGCGTAGATTTCCACAAAGGTGTTGTCCAGGCAGATCAGGAGTTCCATGGGGCTGCAGGGAGCAAAGGTGCACCGGCGCAGGGAACCGTAAGCCGGGTCTACCGGGATCTTCAGACTGCTTCGGTCCCAGGTGATGCTGCGCTGGGCCATGTCCACTGTGAGGGACCAGAAATCCTCACTGCTTCCCACTTGCAGGACATGGGGAAGGCCGTCATCTTCAAACGACCAGTTAAGGCACACCGGAATTTTGGGGTTTGAATAGGGAGTTGGGTGGGGCGGGACCTGGATGGGAGTGCCAAATGCGGGCAGGACTTCAGGGCAGGGAGGAGTATACAGCTGCCCCTGTCTGACCTGCAATAGGCGGGGCAGGGTCAGGCCATGGCGCCAGTGGTATCTGTCCTCGGGAAGCTTCTGCTCCCCGCACCCCAACCAGCCAAATACCATGGGCGTTTTATCCTTTCCATAAAACGGCTGGGGCGCATAGAAATCAAAACCACAGTCCGTCTCCTGAGTGCGCTCTGCACGAAATTCCATGTGTTCCAGATCCAGTCTGCCTGTAAGGGCAAGGGAAGTAAACTGATTGAGATACCTGTCTCCCTGGGGGGGAAGGCCGATCAGTGAGATCATCAGCACATCATATCCATCAGCCTTGATAATTCCGGGGCATTCCACCATGGTTCCAAGGTTCAGTTCCTTTCCCTTTTCTGTAATCCGAACAATCCCCAGATAATCCCACTCCAGAAGCGTGGATCCTGAGTACAGGATCAGCTGTCCTTTCCCTTTTTGGTCCGTGGCTCCCAGCATCATATAGTAACGGCCGTTTTGTTCAAATACAAAGGGGTCGCGGATGTCACCGCCCATGCCTGACGGAGCGCCATCGATCAATGGATTTCTACTGCACTTTGAGATGGTTCCGTCAGGTTTCATAATGGCGGCGGCCTGTTTAGGGATCCGGCCTTTTTCTGTTTTATAGTTTGCAGTATAGAACAGGTAACAGTTTCCGTCCTCAGGGCTGACAAAGGCATTTCCGGAATAGCATCCGTTTTTTTCATAGGGCTGTGAGGGGATCAGGATCTCATCACACCATTCCCAGGCAGACAGATCCCTGGATTTCACATGGGCCCAGTGCTTCATGCCGTGGCTTGCCCCAAAGGGGTGCCACTGGTAGAACACGTGGTACCAGCCTTCATACCAGCACAGGCCATTGGGGTCATTTAACAGGCCGCAGGGAGGGCAGATATGGACCACGGGCCGGTAAGGGCTTTGGGAAACTGCTGCGGCCAGGTCACGCAGATATGGGATGTGTTCCCTGGATATGGCCGTATATTTGTCAAAGTTCTTCAGTTCCATGATTGTTCCGCCTTTCTGTTTGATCCGCCGGTTACGGCTGTTTATTTCCCAGCTTTCCGGCTTTTGCACACACCAGGATAAAGACAATGGGGAGTGCAAATGCAGCCAGGTTTCCTATGATATATCCTGCCAGCACAGGCGGGTAGACAATGGTCAGCCCCGGAAGTCCGGTCAGGGCAAAGCCGATCGCTTTCACGTCCAGAAGTTTCATCACAGCGCCTCCGATTCCAGCGCCGGTGATGGCGCAGATAAAGGGAATCATGGAGTCCTTAATGTTGACTGCAAAGATTGCCGGCTCCGACACTCCAAACAGGGTTGGGAAAAAGGAGGACATGGCGATCTCGCGGTCTTTGGAGCGCTTTTTAGCCAGCAGGTACATGCCGATGCAAGCCCCGCCCTGTGCTATGATGGATACGGACCACAGGGGCTGTATGTAGTTAAACCCGGTGTTGGCCACCAGGCTGGCCTCAATGCCTTGGATGGCATGATGGGTTCCGGTAATGACCAGAGGCTGGAGCAGGGCGGCAAATGCAAATGCACCCACAATACCGCAGCGGTTATAAAGAAAATCTGTGACGATCCCCAGTCCGTGTCCGATGAGATTGCCCAGGGGGCCGAATACCAGGAACAGTGCAAGGCCTGAGATCAGAAGGGTAACGGATGGCACCACGATAAAGGAAACCACCTGGGGAACATGCTTTTGCAGCACCTTTTCCGTCCTGGCAAGGAACCAGGAGACAAGAATGGCGGAGAATACGCCGCCTTGGAAACCAACAATGGGAGTCTGTATGCCCAGAAGGCTCCAGTACTGGGGAACAGCGCCCGCGGCAACCGCGTTGGCATCCATCAACCCCGGATGAATCATGATACAGCCAAGTACAATTCCCAGAATGGGGTTGCCTCCAAAGCGCTTCACTGCGGAATAGGTGATCAGCACCGGAAGGAAGGTGAAGGTTGCGGCAATGATGTTCAGGCATGCGGCAAAGTCCGCGACCAGTTTGCTCTGGTCTGCCAGAGAACCCTCCAGTCCGAATAAACCCGCTGTTGTAAGCAGGGATTTTATGCCCACGATCATGGCTGCTCCCACAAATGCCGGAATGATGGGAACAAAGATATCACTGAAGATTTTAAATGCTTTCTGAAGGGGCTTTAAATCCTCGGTGCCCTCCTTTTTAACCTCCGCCACCGTGGACTCACCCAATCCGGTCATGATGAGGAATTCTTCATAGACCGCGTCCACGGTCTTAGTCCCGTAGATGATCTGCAGCTGTCCGCTGTTAAAGAAAACCCCTTTTACCCCGTCCAGTTCTTCCAGGGCCTTTTTGTCATACTTTGTATTGTCTGCCAGAATCAGGCGAAGACGTGTAACGCAGTGGGTAGCCTTGGATACATTTTCCTTTCCTCCGATCAGGGGAAGAAGCTGGGAAGCCATTTTCCTGTAATCCATACGTAAGATCCTCCTTTTTGTTGAGTGGTTCCAGATGGTTTATGATTGTTGGGGTGCTTCATATTGTTTAATTGCGCACAACTTGGAACGTTCCATGTTTTCTTGATTTTAGTATACATGGAACGTTCCAAGTTGTCAAGAGATAAATTAAAAAAATAAGACCGCTCTAAATACGAGTGGTCTTACCCTGGATAAATGTCACGGGAAACAGTTTGTAATATTCAACTTCCTCGCCTGCGATCTGCCTGCAAAGGGTGTCCACCGCATAGGCGGCTATGTCTTCCACAGGCTGGCGCATGGAGGAGATCCGGATCCGGTCATTAGCGTGACTTTTGGTACCGTCAAATCCAATGATCTGCAGGGTATGGCCGGGCACGGCCGGACAGCTGTGGGAACGGAGGGAATCGATCATATATTCCGCATACCGGTCCGCCGCGGTAAACACACCGTCCCATGGAGTGTTGTTTTTAAATTCCTGCTCCACAAAGCGGTCGATCTCCAGAATGAATTCCTGGGAATCAGATTCCGAATATAACTCTATAAAGGGGATGTCATTTTCCTGGCAATAGCTTACAAATCCATCCCGGCGCAGCTTGGTGACCCCGTTTTTATCTGAAAGCCGGCCGATGAAAGCCAACCGCCGGCAGCCCAGTTCCAGGAGCTTCTGGGCAGCCATCACGCCGCCCTGGAAATTGTCGGTGCTCACAAAGGGAATATGGGCATTAAAATAGCGTTCAATGGCCACCATGGGTATATTGGCATCCGCCACATAGGGGGCAATATCGCTGTAAGTAATGGACAGGATCCCATCCACTTTGTTTTCCTTTGCCATAGAAACATACTCCAGCTCCAGATGATAGTCATTCTGTGAATTGCACAGCAGAAGCTTGTAGCCCCGGCGGCGCAGCTCCTGTTCCATATCATTGGTTAGTTTGGAAAAAAAAGGAAACCAGACAGTGGGCAGAATGAGAGCCACGGTATGGGTCCTGTTGGATTTAAGGCTCCTGGCATAGGCGTTGGGGACATACCCCAGGTCCTTTATGGCCTGTTCCACCTTTTCCTGGTATTCGGGTCTGACCTTGACATGGTTGATGACATTGGACACAGTACCTCTGGACACACCGGCCAGTTTTGCCACATCATTGATGGTTACCATGGATGATTCCTCCTGTTGCACGCCTGAATCGCGGAATATGCTGCCAGCATACTGGATGGCGGCAGGCGAGAGATGATAGTTGTCCATATTATATCAGATCATGGGGGGAATGGCTAGACCATATTAAACACGCCCCAGAACAGACCCCACCCGATCAGAGAACATGGCCTTAAATAAGGGGGAATCCACCTTCAGCGCCACCATGGTTTCCTTTTCCCCAGGATCCGCCATGAGATTTTCCGTAATCCTGCCGGTCAGAGGACCTTCGGTACACACGGTCAGATGAAAGGGAAGCATGGTAAAAATCTGCGGATTACAGGCAGCGGCAACCGCCAGGGGATCATGAAGGGCACATCCGTGTAAGTAGGGATAAAAGCGGTTATATTCTTCCAGGTAATGGGAAAGGAGCTTGCAATAAAAATGTCCGGCTTCCGTACCAAGGTCATTCCAACGGTCAATCTCACTGCGTGTAAGCAGAGTTTTTCTGGTCACATCCAGGCCGATAAGAGTAAGGGGAAGTCCTGCCTCAAGCACTGCTTTTGAAGCCGACACGTCAGCCTTTATATTGGCCTCAGCCACCGGGGAGGAATTGCCCGGGCAGGTGAGAGCACCTCCCATGGATACAATCCGTCCGATTTCGCGGCATAGGCATGGAGAAGCATCCAGGATTTTGGCAAGGTCTGTAAGCGGTCCTGTGGTGACAAGTGTCAGATCCCTGCCATATTTTGCAATGGATTCCCTTATAAATGTGATGCTGTTTTTACTGTGTTCCGGTGGTCTTTCATTCTGTTCAGGTTCCCCTAAAAGGTTGGCGGCCCCGTCCATTCCGTGAAAATCACCATTGTAAGTGCGGATGCCCTGTATCGGTGCGGTGCTTCCCGGATAAACAGGGATTTCCGGATGTCCCAGAATGTTTAAAAGGCGGCAGGTATTGCGGTAGGTTTTTTCTAAGGGAGCCATACCATAGGACGCGGTAATTCCCAGAAGTTTGTATTGATCCTGCCCCAGGGCATAGGCGATGGCCAATGCATCATCTATTCCCGTATCAACGCTTAAAATCATGTATTTCATCTCAATCCTCCTTATTTACTTCCATGTCCGATGCGCCGGTAAGGCGGTATCTGGAAGGTGATACCCCCCAGAAAGACTTAAAACGCTTGGAAAAGTAAAACAGGTCACTGTAGCCGGACTGCTCTGAAATCTGGGCAATGGTCATCTCCGTGTGCTGCAGCAGATCTCTGGCATGTTCCATTCTGCATTTGGTAATGTAAGAAGTAAGGGAAATCCCCTGTATTTTCGTAAAACTGCGGCTCAGGTAAGAAGGGCTGATCAGCAGTTCTGACGCTATGGTATTAAGGCTGAGACAGGCCTTGGCAAAATCCCGGTCAATGATCTTTTGGGACTGTAGGACTACTTCCTCAATGAAATGGTGGTCGCCCTGTTCCTGGTCGCGCATGAAAGCTGAAAAAAGGCGGGCAAATGTTTCCTTTATTTCCTCCAGCCTGAGCCCGGATTGGATCAGATCCGTGCAGGACAGAGAGTTCCAGTCGTTTTCGCTGCTCAGGATATCCAGGTGTCTCTCCGCTGCATGGTGGATCGCGATTCCCATCAGGGATACAATTTCAGATTCAAGGGCATGAATGGGAAACAGATGTTTTTTCATCAAAAGAAAAATCTTATCCAGAACGCGGAGCACGGCTGTATCCTGCTTCCAGGACAGGTCCAGTCTGAGCCGGTTGTTTAAGGCAGTCAGGCTGTCTAAAACCGGGAGGGAGGGCATAAAAACCTGGCTCACATCAATGGTTTCACCATAAATCGTGCGGAGCCAGAAAAACTGAAGGCTGTTCTGATAGGCGGCAAGGATATCACCGGCTTTTCCCGATGCGGATATGGAATAGCCTGACAGGAGGGATAGGTGGAAACGCTCCTTAACCAGTTTCTGCACCAGATCTGTCAGTTCCTGGCCTGATATGGAGGAGGGGAGACCTTCTAAAATAATAACGGAACGCCCGTAACCATCCGGTGTGATCAGATAAAAACCAAAAGGGGAAAGAATCTGCTCGGCACAGTTGTTCATGGCCAGCCGGTCAGCCTGCTTTTGGCCGTTATGCTTGTTCTGTTTGTCTTTAGAAATTGTATCAAGGATCAGGACAATGTACCGGGATGAGGGGCGTATGCCGTATGTTTCCAACAGTTCTTCCCCACGGGCCGGGACATGGCCTGTATAAAGGCTTCGGAAAAAATTACGCTGTGTTTCCTGTTCTATGACGGCACTGGTCCATTCCAGCTGCAGCAAAGCTTTTGTGCGGTTGTTTTCACGGTCCAGGGTTTCCTTAAGGGATATGACGGCGTCCGTAAGTGTTTCCGGTTTAATGGGCTTAAGGAGATAATCACTTACTCCGTATTTTAACGCTTCCCTGGCATATTCAAAGGTGGCAAATCCTGTGAGGATGATCACATGAGGACGCTTTTTTGCGTCCAGAAGCTTTAGAAGATCCATGCCGCTCTGTCCGGGCATGGAAATGTCCAGCAGGATCAGCTCTACCCCGTTGTGCTCCAGAAATTCCATGGCCTGGGATACACTGGAGGCTTCACCTGCATACTGAAAGTCATAGTTCTCCCATGGAATACAGCAGCGGATATGCTGGCGTATGTAATATTCGTCATCAACGATTAAAAAACGATACATCATGAGCCATCTTCCTTTCATCTTTCCTGTGGTCCTCAGCCATTTTCACAGGAAACAGCAGACAGATCACAGTCCCCTTTCCAGGCGCCGAATCGATGGAAATGGAGACTGAGTCCCCCAGGTTCAGCCGAAGCCGTTCTTCAATGCTGCGGATCCCAAAGGAGATGCCCGGCCGGGAGACTGATTCCCCTGAAAGGCAGTTCAGCTGTTCCTTTGTCATACCGGATCCATTGTCCATAACAGTCAGACAGATCCTATCTGATTTCCTTACACATGAGATAAGAATCTTTCCCGGAATACTGCCGGAGGAAAAGTCAGGGGCAGAGGCAAAAGCATGAATAATGGAGTTTTCCAGAAGAGGCTGTAGGGTAAGCTTGGGAAGGCAGCAGTCCATTACATGATCCTCTGCCTGAATGTCCCAGGTGAACATAGCGGGATAGCGCTTGTCCATGATGCGCATATAATGTTCTGAAATCTCCAGCTCCGCCTTTAGGGAAATGATGGAATCTCCCTGGTTTAAGACTGCCCGGTAGAATTGTGAGATATCATGGATCATGGAAACAGCAGTGGAATTCTCGCCGATGGCGACCATGCCGCACAGGTTTTCCAATGTATTATAAAGAAAATGAGGCCGCATCTGCATTTGGAGATAGGCCACCTCATATTCTTTTTTCCGTTCCTCAGAAGTACGGATCTGTTCCATTAAATGTTCTGTATTAGCCGCCATCTGATCGATCTGATTGGCAAGGGAGCCGAGCTCATCATGAAAAGCTGCATGGATCCGTGTGGAGTAATCTCCCTGGGATAGAAGCTTTACCTTACTTACGATCAGCTCCAGCGGTGCCAGAAAATACCGGGTTGCCTGATGGAATACAAGGAAGGACAGAACCAAAGCTCCAATGCCAATAAATATTATAACCGTTACAAGGACATAGGAATCACGGTAAACAGAAGCTTTGGACACCAGGGTGGCAGTGTTGGCAGAGAGACGGTCATAGGGCTTGGTGACCATAAGCTGCGAGTCATCCAGTATGACAGGGGTTCCTGACAGGGGAGTGGGGGAGTAGAGATCCTGGGGGAACAGCAGGACATAGGCGGCATCGCCGGACAGCTCAGAGGGAAAAAGGCCGGTTACACTTTTTTCCGCCAGGGTCAGGGACAGGATACCGCGCAGGTGTCCGCCCAGATTATACATTTTCCTGATAAATACAAACTCCGCACAGCTGGGATCCCCTTCTCTGGGAATTACATACCAGTGGTGGGAATACCCATCGGATAAAAAGGTTTCAATCAGCCTTTCCTGGCCGGGAGAGGTTTTTAAACCGCTTTCTTCATTAAAGGCGCGGTAAAAGCTCTTTCCGTCATATGTAAAAAACGCCATGGAGTAGATATCTTTTTGAACACTTAAAAACTCCAGCAGATGGCTGGTTATGGTAGTGGAATAGAGATAGGAGTCATAATAATCTGAATTTTTTTGGGTTTCATATGTCTCCTTATATGCCTCATTGACAACAAAATGTAGGGATGCATTCTCAACACGGTCCAACAGTGCATCCAGCCGTTCCGATGCCAAGGTGGCTTGCTGTTCCAGGGATGCAACGGATTTCTGTCTCAGCATCCGGTTGCTGATAAAACCTATGCCTGCAGCAATACAGATGATAATGATAAGGTTGATCGCCATACAGAATAGATTGAGACGGAAACGCAATGAGGTTTTTCTGAACAGAGCCATTAAAATCTCCTTTCCTAATACAGTCCTATCATACTATAATAAAAATAATATTGTCAATTTTCTGGAGATAACCAGACAAAAAAATACAAAAAAGACAAGAAAGTATAAATATATTGAGAATAAATGGGGAGGGGGAAGATAATGAGCGAAAAAAAGGAGAATAACTGCAAAAAAATACAAAGAATAGAGAAAGCGCCTCCATGGTAATAGAGAATATAGATGATAGAATAAATTCAGATAGAAAAACGAGGAGGAGAAGCTAATGAAAAAGGGGTTATCACTGGTAATGGCAGCCGCCTTGGCGGCAGGACTTTTAACCGGATGCGGGGCATCTGGAGGACAGGAGCAAAAAGTCACAACAGAAGCAGTGAAGGAGGAATCAAAAGAAGGGGAATCTAAGAAGGAGGGATCTAAAAAAAAAGAATCAAAGAATGAAACGGTAAAGATAACGTATCTATCCCGTTTTGTAAACCCGGAATTGGTAAGGGCCGGTTACTACATTGAAAAGTTAAACCAGTTTCGTGAGGAAAACCCAAACATCGAGATCGAGGATATTTCCATTGGTGATGACTCGGAAGCTTTTAAGGCAAAGATTAATGCCGGAGTTGCTTCAGGAGACCTGCCGGACCTGTTTATTGCTAATAATGGGTTTCCTCTGGCCCAGTGGGTTGAAAACGGTTTGGTGGCAGACCTGACTGAGGTGGTGAAATCGCCTGATTGGACAGGCCCGTCTTCGGATGAGATGCTGGAAGCATTTACTTTTGGCGGCAAGGTCTATGGTGTTCCCAATGCGCTAAATACAGGGCAGGTATTTGTAAATACCGGATTGCTGAAAGAACATGGGATCACTCAGGTACCAAGAACCTGGGAAGAAATTGAAGCCATGGCGCCTGTATTGAATGAGGCAGGGATCGTTCCCTTTGGTGTGGCGGCCAAGAGCAAAGCAGAGGTGGGGCGGTTCATAAGCGCACTGTCCTGCATGATGTACGGTATACAATTCCGTGATCAATTGGCGGACGCCGCAATTAAGTGGGACGGTGAAGAAGGAATGTCCATTGCAAAACAGTTTAAGACCTTTATCGATGAGGGAGTGCTGGATCCGGACGCTGTTTCATTTGAAGTTCAGGACACCATCTCACTGTTTGAACAAAAGCAGGTGGCTATGATGTATACGGCAGCGTACCATTTTGACCGGTTCCAGCAGATGGAATTTTCAGATGATATTGTGTGCGTGAATTTTCCTTCCTTCAGTGATAAGCCTGAGAATAAGGATATTTGGATCGCCAGCGCCAGCGAAGGATTTATGATTTCCTCAAAACCTGGGACACCGGAGTATGATGCTGCCTGCAGACTGCTGTCATTTATGCTTTCAGCCGATACATTCAAGGGCTATGCGGAACGCAACGGCGGCGGGGCATTCCCTGTGGATTTTGATTTTGATCTTTCCAAGGCCAAAAATGTGGTAGGCAGCTTTATGGAGGAATTTTCAAAGAGATCGGCATCCACGGATGAGTTTACGGCATATCTGAATAATGCCAGTCTGGTGGACACAACAAGAACGGAATTTCAGTCCCTGTTTGTGGGCAGAAGTCCTGAAGAAGTGTGCAAGACCCTGGCGGAGCAGTATTCAAAGGAAGGGCGGTAGCTCTTTAAAGGGCACTGCGTTAGGAAAGGAGCTGCCATATGAGGTTTCGTATAAATGGCAAAAAATATTCGCCGGAAGGGATACTGCTCCTCCTTCCGGCCCTTCTTCTATATGGGGCAGTTATTGTGTTTCCGGTATGCAGCACATTTTATACTTCTTTTTTTGAATGGAACGGGATCAAGCAGCAGGCGTACCGCTTTGTGGGGCTTGAGAATTACAGGACCTTTTTTCACGATTATCAGACAGCCACCGCGTTTAAAAATGTGTTTATGCTGGCAGGCACCGGAGTGATCCTGACGATCCCCATAGCCTTTTTTCTGGCCACGGTTATCAATCAGAGGTTCAGGGGACTGCGCTTGTTTAAGACGTTTTATTTCATGCCCGTGGTCATCAACCGGATTGCAATCAGCCTGATGTTTACATTTATCCTCTATCCAAAGATGGGACCTGTCACCGTGCTTTTAAAAGAATTGGGCATCCGTGGGGTGAATATCCTGGGAAATTATTCCACAGCCATGCCGGCAGTATGCCTGATCTATATGTGGTGCGATGCGGGCTTTCAGATGATCGTGTTTTCATCTGGGCTGGCAGCTATACCGGATGAGATCTATGAGGCGGCCCAGATTGATGGGGTGAGCAGTTTTCAAAAGCTGCGTTATATTACGCTCCCTATGATGAAGTCCACGTTTAAGATCGTGCTGGTATTTGTATTTACAGGGGCATTTAAAATGTTCGACCTGGTAATGGGCCTGACATCAGGCGGGCCTGGCGGGGCCACAGAGGTTCCCAACACCCTGCTTTACAACAATGCTTTTACGTACAGCCGCCTGGGATATGCGGATTCTATTGCGGTGGTGGTGGTTCTTATCTGCCTGGCATTTTCATTTGTTGTCAATCTGGTGTTCCGCCAGAGGGACTGAGAAAGGATGGGGATTATGAAAAAGATGGTAACACCTGGAAAAATACTGTATTGGTCAGCGGCGTCAGTATGGTTCATGGCGGCGGCGTTTCCGCTGTATTTTACATTTATTTCGTCCTTTAAGGATAACAGCCAGATATTCAGCGCATTTCTGGTACCCACATTCCAGCCGGTCTTTGAAAATTATGTAATGGCCCAGAAAATGGCCGGTATCCTGAGGGCCACAGCCAATTCGCTTCTTGTATCCATCAGCGCCATTGCGATCATGCTGCTGTTTTGTACCATGGCGGGCTATGTGACAGCAAGAAAAAAGGTTCCCTTTGCATCCGCGTTTTCCGGCCTGTTGATCGCGGCCCTTATGATCCCCATACAAAGTGCCATTGTACCCATTGTGCAGATGGTGAGCAGTTTGGGTCTGAAGAACCACCTGTGGACGCTGACCATCATATATGCCGGATTAAATATGGCGCTTGTATTTTTTATCATGAAGAATTATATCGAGGGAATACCCTCGGATCTGGATGAGGCCGCGATGATCGATGGGTGCAGCTTGACCAAGATCGTCATGCTGGTCATCATACCGGTGGCCAAACCCGCCATGGCAACCTGTGCGATTATCACGTTCCTGTTTACATACAACGAACTGCCCATTGCCAATGTCCTGATCAATGACAAAAATTTAAGGACTATATCCGTGGCACTTTTAAGCCTGAAAGGAGATTTTGGGGTATTGTACTCAGTAATCTTTGCGGCCATCATGATATCATTGGTACCCACGGTCACCATCTACCTTCTGGCCCAGGAAAAAGTGGAAAAGAGTATTGCAAGCGGCATGGTGAAAGGATAGCAAGGAGGAGACAAATATGAAATGCGATATTTTGATCAAGGATTGTACCGTTATGACACAAGATTATTCCACGCCTGAGCACATGGCAGTGGCCATTGACCACTCCATGGTGCTGGAGGTGGGGGAAACAAAGGAGATGGAAGAAAGATACCAGGGGATCACGGTGCTGGATGGGCGGGGAAAGCTTGTAATGCCCGGGCTTACGGATGGACACACCCACGTGTGCCAGCAGCTGCTCAGAGGCAGGATCTCCGATGAATTTCCCATGATCTGGACCAGATTCCTGGTACCCTTTGAGAGCAGCCTTACAGAGGAGGATGTGGCGGCCAGCGCCAGGCTTGCATGCCTGCAGATGATCAAGTCAGGAACAACATCCTTTGCGGATGCCGGCGGTACCTATATGGAACAGGTGGCTGAGGTGGTGCTGGAATCCGGAATGAGGGCGGCTTTAAGCCGTTCCACCATGGATAAGGGGGACATGATACCGTCCTCCATGAAGGATTCCGCAAAAACATGCATCCAAAGGACAGAGGAACTGTACAGGAATTACAATGGGAAAGGAGACGGCAGGCTGGCTGTCTGGTTTGGACTGCGCCAGATCATTTCCTGCTCCGATGAACTGATTCGCATGACAGGGGCGCGGGCAAAGGAGTTAAACACAGGGATCCATTTACATTTGGCCGAACATAAGGACGAGGTGGTCTATTGTCTGGAGCAGTATCATTTAAGGCCGGTGGAATACCTGCATAAGATAGGAGTCCTTGGGAAAAACGTGGTCGCGGCCCACTGTGTGGCTGTTGCGGACAGGGAGATACCTTTGATGGCGGACAGCGGTATGAAGGTGGTCCATTGTCCCAGAGCTAATTTCTGCTGTCAGGGGTTCCCCAAGACTCCCCAGCTGTTAAACCGAGGGGTAACCGTAGGACTGGGAAGCGATGGGGCTGCCAGGGATGATATCAGCATATTTGAGGAAATGAAAACCATCCGGACCGGATTGACTGCTGCATGGGGGCTTCCTGTATTTGACTCCACAGCACTGCCCAATCACGATATTTTGAGGATGGCAACCATGGGAGGCGCTGCCGTCATGCGGATGGAGGGGGTAAAGGGGGCTGTAGAAGCAGGGGCAAAGGCGGATCTTATATTGATCCATACCCATGCCCCCCATTTGGAACCTACCAGCAATCTGGCCTACACTGTGGCGGAGACGGCTTATGGCAGTGATGTCAGCGATTCCATAATTGACGGAAGACTGGTCATGAAGGACAGGCAGGTGCTGACGCTGGATGAGGAGGCCGTTTTGGCGGACGCAGGACATAGGATGAGGAAGGTCTATGAAAGGGCCGGAATTTAAGATGGAAGATGTATGATTGCACATCATGTAAAGAAAGGGGATTTGGTTTGGAGCGGTATAATCAGAAAAATATGGTGTTAAAAAATGTGAGGCAGCCAAATGAAGAACGCTTGGATCCGGTTCCCCTTTCTGATTCCACCATGGCGGAGAGACGGAAAAACGTATTCTGCGCCATGGAATGGGAACAGATAGACTGCCTAATGATTTATGGGGATTTAGAGCATGGCTCTAATTTTGAATATCTTACGGGTTTTCTTCCTCGATTTGAGGAGGCGCTGCTGGTGATCCACCGCAGGGATCCGGCCTTCATGCTGCTGGGAAACGAAAACATGAAAATGTCCGGTCATTCCAGGATACCGGCCCAGGCAATCCATGTACCGGGATTTTCACTGCCCGATCAACCATCAGACAAAGGGCTTTCAATCGAGGACGGGCTTATCAAAGCAGGGGTTGCTGAAGCAAAACGGATAGGGATTGTGGGATGGAAGCTGTTTAAAGAAAATGGCTCCGGTCAGGAGGAGATGTTTGATGTTCCGTATTATATTATCGCCGCGCTTAAAAAGCTGGCCGGAGCAAAAACGCAGATCATAAATAAGACAGATATTTTTATCCATCCCGGCCATGGGGTCCGCACTGTGAACAATTGCAATGAGATCGCACATTATGAATTCGGTTCAGCTCTTTCCGGTCAATGTGTCCTGGATGGTATGAACCAGGTAGAGCCGGGAAGGAGTGAAATGGAGGTTGGAAACTGCCTGAAGATCTGGGGGCAGCCAAACAGTGTAGTGTCGATCAGCGCAACCGGTGAGCGGTTTCAGGGCGCATCCCTTTACCCGGGGAGGAAACGGATAAAAATAGGTGACAAAATATCCTTAACAACGGGTTTTAAGGGGGGTCTTACCAGCCGGGCCGGATATGCGGTAAGCTGCAAGGAGGAGCTTCCCGCCGCGGCCAGGGATTATCTGGAACGTGTGGCAGCTCCTTATTACGGGGCTATGGCGGCATGGCTGGAACAGATCAGGATCGGAATGAGCGGAGGGGAGCTGTACCAGCTGATAGAAACCGTACTGCCTAAGGAGGTGTATGGATGGAGCCTGAACCCGGGGCATTTGACTGCTGATGAGGAATGGCTTTCATCTCCTGTGTGGAAGGGATCAAACCAGATACTTAAGAGCGGTATGCTGCTGCAGGCAGATATTATTCCCAGTGTTCCGGGCTATGGAGGGGCCGGGGCCGAAAGCGGGATCGCTCTGGCGGACGAGGAGTTGAGACACCAGCTTAAGGAATATTATCCGGATGTGTGGAAACGGATAGAGGATAGGAGGAGCTATATGAAGGCGGAATTGGGGCTCATCCTGCATCAGGAAGTATTGCCCTTATCCTGCCTTACCGGGTATTACCGGCCGTTTATGCTGGACCGAGATCAGGCATTTGCAGTTCATCCTTTATGAAAGTATGTCCTGAGAAAGGAATTGTTTGATGAGATTAAGTGCTCTTGATATGGATGCCTAGTCATCCCATGAATTTTGATTAATTACAATTTCCTATTGACTAAACTCAATACATATGATAAAAATAGATTATATTCATAGGATGAATTAAAAGCGTTCTGACAGACAGACGCAAAGTGCCATAACAAGGAGGAAACAGCGGCATGAAACAGCTATATGATGTACTCATTATCGGCGGCGGCGTGGTGGGAAGTGCCATTGCCAGGGAAATGTCCAGATATGACCTGAAGATAGGTGTTCTGGAGAAAAACCTGGATGTGTGCTATGAGACCAGCGGGCGCAATTCCGGCGTGGTCCACGGGGGGTTTGCATATGATACAGGCTCACTGAAAGCAAAGCTCTGTGTGGAAGGAAACAAAATCATGGGACAACTTGCAAAGGAGCTGGATTTTAAATTCATCCGCTGCGGCAAGGTATTGGTAGGGAACACCCAGGAGGATATGGATACCCTGAAGCGCACCATAAAGCAGGGCGAGGCAAACGGGGCCTCCGGGCTGGAGCTGGTCGATAAGGAACGCCTTCATGAGCTGGTTCCCGCAGTGGTGGGGGAGTTTGCCATGTTTTCACATAACAGCGGAATCGTGGACCCCTTTAACTACACCATTGCCCTGGCTGAGAACGCCCATGCCAATGGAGTGGATTACTATTTTGACCACCAGGTAACTGCTATTGAGCGTGATGATGACGGCATTTATGGTCTTACCACGTCCCATGGAGTGTTCCATACGCGCTGGGTGGTGAACAGCGCCGGACTAGGCTGCGGCCATATTTCCGATCTGCTGGGAATCAAAGGCTATAAGATCATTGGCTCCAAAGGCGACTATATCATACTGGACAAGAGGACCGGGCCGTTGCTTCCCATGCCCGTTTATCCGGTGCCCAGCAATACTTATATGGGGATCCATGTTACCAATACCACGGACGGCAATGTGATCATCGGGCCGAATGCGGATATGGTGACTGATTTTACATACTATGGCGTTCCCCAGGAAAATATGGATTATCTGGCGGAGAGTGCCTCCGGCCTGTGGCCCTGCATCCGCAAGCAGGACTATATCCGCAACTATTCCGGCATCCTTCCCAAGTGGGTGGATGACAATGGGGCGATACAGGATTTCAGGATAGAGATCCGGGATGAGATTGCTCCCAGGTCCATCAACCTGGTGGGCATTGAATCCCCGGGACTGACCGCCGCGGTGCCGATTGCGCGGTATGCCATCGGACTGATGGCGGAGCGGGAGAAGCTGGAGCCCAACCCTGGCTTCCAGCCTGTGCGCAGGGGGATCACAAGGTTTGAGGAGCTGACAAAGGAAGAACAGAACCGGCTGATACGGGAGAACCCTGACTACGGCGAAGTGATCTGCCGTTGTGAAAAGGTGACCAGGGCTGAAATCCTTGCCGCGATCCATAATCCCCTGGGTGTGGGCACCATGGCAGGCATCAAGTACAGAACACGCTCCATGATGGGGCGCTGCCAGGGCGGCTACTGCCAGATGCGGATCGCGCAGATGATAGAGGAAGAACTGGGCAAAAAAGAGACGGAAGTGCAGTATGCTGGAAAAGGCTCTCAGATGTTTTTCGGTAAAGTCAGGCAGGAGGCGTAGGATATGGATGAGCAGATGAATAAAAACACAGATACCCCCACAAACCAAATCAGAACCGAGTCGGTGGACGTCCTTATTGTGGGAGGCGGCCCCGCGGGTCTGGCTGCCGCGGTCCAGCTGTATCACAGGGGAATCCGCAGTATCCTGATCGTGGAAAGGGAAAAGCAGCTGGGCGGGATCCTGCGCCAGTGCATCCATGATGGCTTTGGCCTTACCCGGTTTAAAACAACACTCAGCGGGCCTGAGTACGCAAAGCGTTTTATTGATGAGGTAAATGAGCTTCAGATCCCCTATATTACGGATGCCGCCGTACTGGAAGTGACGGACACAAAGCTGGTGACAGCGGCCACCCGTGACGGCTTAAGACAGTGGAAGGCCGGAGCAGTCATTCTCACCATGGGCTGCAGGGAGAGGACAAGGGGAGCGCTGGGAATCCCGGGAGAACGCCCCACCGGCGTGTTCACCGCAGGTGTTGCCCAGGCCTATATCAACCTTTATAACATTATGCCTGCCAGGGAAGTGGTGATACTAGGCTCCGGTGATATCGGCATGATCATGGCCAGACGTCTGACCCTTGAGGGAGCCCATGTCCAGGCTGTGTTTGAGATCCAGCCATACCCCAGCGGCCTTCCCCGCAACATTGAACAGTGCCTGAATGACTATAACATTCCGCTGTACCTGAGCCATACGGTTACTGCGATCCATGGAAATGAGCGCCTTACGGGTGTGACCATCTCCCGGGTGGATGAACATTTTAAACCCATTCCGGGCACGGAAAAGGAATACAGCTGTGACACGCTGATCCTCTCAGTGGGCCTGATCCCTGAAAATGAATTGTCATTGGATGCAGGTATAACCCTGGATGGCAGGACCAAGGGAGCGCTGGTGGATGAATATTTCCAGACCAATGTGGAAGGTATCTTTGCCGCGGGCAATGTTCTCCATGTCCATGACCTGGTGGATTTTGTGTCCATGGAGGCTGAGGCTCTGGCTGACTCTGCAGCGGAATATATCAGGGAGGGAACGCTTCCCGACTGCCCGGTTGAAATAAGGACGGACAGGAATATAAACCATACCGTTCCCCAGCGCGTCAGCGGAACCCGCGGATTTAAGCTGTCCATGCGTGTTAACCGCCCCATAAAGGAATGCCGGATCGTTGTGCGCCAGGATGGTGTGGAGATTGCTGCAAAGAAAATGAAAAAGGCCATACCGGCAGAGATGATCCAGATGACCATTGACCCGGATAAACTTACAGCGGCCGGAGATCTGGAGGTGTGTGTGGAATGCTGAGAGAATTTACATGTATCATCTGCCCTAACGGGTGTGAGATCAGGGCTGAAATAGGGGAAAAAGAGAATGGGGCTGTGGAGATCCTCTCCATTGAAGGGGCTGCCTGTAAAAAGGGCAGCGCATATGTGGAACAGGAATTAAAGGATCCCCAGCGCAATATTGCCACGTCTGTCCTTGTAAAGGGAGGGATCCTGCCCCTTGCAAGCGTGCGGCTGACATCCCCTATTCCCAAATGCCGTATATTTGATGCCATGGCTGAAATCAGAAAATGTACCCTCACTGCTCCTGTGGAAGCAGGAACCGTGGTCATCCATACTCTTCTGGGATATGATACGGACGTGATCGTGACCAAGGAGATACCTGTATCTGCGGAAAAGTAATATATTATATCGAACTGTTACTCGAATTAAATATATTAGAAATCAAAAGCTTCCCAAAGCATAGATGCCGTACCGGCATATACGCTGGGAAGCTTTTTGCATAGGGGTCATTATGTTGACCGCAATCTTGGTCTTGGTCCCTGCATTGATATGTGTTTGTCTCCTACAGGAAATAGTCCGGGAATTTTTTCTTTAATATGTTCTGGTCAACAAGGGCTGTGGATATGTGTTCCACCATTGCCTTTCCTGCCTCCTTGGCATCCCGGTTTTCCAGGGCTTTGCAGATAGCCAGGTGTTCACTGATAACACGGTCGGAGATTGCGATATGGTAGCTTAGTTTTCGCTGGCGGTCAAAGTGGGGCATTACATTCTGCATGGTATCATAGATAAAGGACATGCTGCATATATCGTAAAATTCCTTGTGAAAGGCGATGTCCAGGGACAGGAACTTCTCAAAATTTTCCCTGGGGCCTCCGGAAGCATAATCTTTCTGGAGTGTGATGGTGTCATAGAGATTGTCCAGGTTGCTTTGGGAGATAAGGCCGCAGCTCATCTCGGCCAAAGGCCCCTCGATCATCCTGCGCATGGTGCACACCTGTTCCACGATCTCCGAATTGATCAGGGACACAAAAATCCCGCGCTGGGGATAGCTTTCGATCAGCTGTCCATTGGTAAGGGAAAGGATAGCTTCCCGCACCGGTGTCCTGCTTATGTTCAGTTCTTTTGATATCTCCATATCTGATATCTTCTGTCCCGGTTCAAAATTAAGGTTGATAATCTGGTATAGAAGATACCTCTGCGCGTATTCACGGGCAGTTTCCCCCGGCCTTTGAGTGAAATAGTCCATATTCAAGTCTCCTTTGGCAGTATACATATATTAATACCACAATTTGAGTAATATATTAAGTTATATAATCGTTAAGTTTTGCTTTCCAATAGTATATCGCTGTATTTGTTAATCTGTCAAGTGAGACAACGGCCTATAATATATAATAATACAGTATGTCAATAGGATGTTAACAAACCTTAACAGTCAAAATACACAAATATAAATTCAAATAAACGTGAAATGTAACAAAAGTATCGTTAAAAAAATATTTAATATTGCATTTGTAACTGAAAAATAGTATATTATCGGCACAAAGATATATTACATATACGTTAATATATCGTTAAGATTCTTAATAATAGTATTAAGAAGACAGGGAGATAAGAAGAGGAGGATTCAAACATGAAGAAAAACATGAAAAAAATCTTAGGCGTAACACTGGCAGCATGTATGGCGGTATCATCACTGGCAGGATGCAGCAATTCACCGGGCAAGCAGGCGGCGGCACCGGCCGGAGGAGAGTCGGCGGCAGGGGGATCGGCAGCCCAGTCCACAGCAACCGGAGACCCCATTAAGGTAGGCGTTTCCAACATGGTGACAGGACCCATGGCAGCCGGCGGCATCCGTATGAAACAGGCCATTACAATGGCATTTGAAGAGATCAATGCAAACGGCGGCGTGCTGGGCGGAAGACCCCTTGAGATGGTGCTGGTAGATGATACGGGGACACCAACCGGAGCTGTTAACGCGGTTAACAAGATTTTGGGTGAGAACGTATCTGTCTCCATCGGACCCCACACCTCCCCAATGGCATCTGCAACACAGGAACTTTACAGAAAAGCAGGCGTTCCCTTTATCTCAGCAGCTACATCACCAAAGCTTCTGGAAGCTGAGAATCCATATTTTTTCCGGATTTCCGTATCTGACGGAGCAGTGGGACCAGCTATGGTAGAGTTTGCAAAGGACAAGTTTGGAGCAAAGAAGATCGGCGCCCTGTATGATACAGACGACTATGGCGTGGCTGCTGACGGAGCGACCAAGCAGTACTGTGCGGACAACGGCATTGAGTATTATTCCGAAGGATTTACCTCAGGCGACAAGGACCTGACCTCCCAGCTTTCCAAGATCAAGGGATGGGGACCGGATGTTGTGTTTGATTTTTCCCATGACGCTGAGGCGGCCCTGATCGTACGTCAGCTGGACGAGCTGGGTATGGGCGATATCCCACACGTTGGACCAAACGCACTTGCACAGTCCCAGACCTATGACCTGTGTGATGCAAAGCAGCTGGAAGGCACCTATGCATCCACTGACTTCTACGCAGATGAGTCCAATGAAGCTATGAAAAAATTCCTGGATGATTTCCATGCTCGCTGGGGTGAGGATGTGGAGAGATACGCGGCAATGTACTACACAGCAGCATATCTTGCAGCAGATGCCATTGACAGGGCCGGATCCGACAAACCGGAGGATATCAGGAAAGCGCTGTCCGAGACAAAGGACTTTGACGCCGTATTCGGCAAGCTGAACTGCAGTGCCCAGGGCGAGATGAACACCAACCTGTACATCCTGGAATTTGACGGCGAGAAGAATATGAACGTAACACAGCAGATATCCCTTGATTAATGGGGGATAACGGGCCGCTGCACTAAGCTTGTGGGATACCCCGCTAAGTGCCGGTGACATGTATCGCACGTAAGCGGCTAAAAAACAGCCGCTACGTGCTTATAACAAGGAGGTTTACATATGCAGGTATTTGTACAGCTGCTTATTACCGGTGTTGCCATGGGCTTCATCTATGCCCTGGTAGGTATTGAGTACACGCTTATATGGAATTCAACCGGGCTCCTTAATTTCAGCCATGATAAATTCATTCTCTTTGGCGCCTATATGTTTGCAGGCTCCTATGTATTGAGCTTAGGGCTCCCGCCGGTACTGGCAATCCTGTGCACGGTCCTTACCATGTTCCTGCTTGGTATGGTAAGCGCATTTGCGATCTTTAACCCCCTGAGCAGATTATCAACGAATTTATTTGCTGTAATTGGAACCGTTATACTTGGCAGGATCATCACGGAATGTGTACGACTGATCTGGGGACCGCTGCCGTTTACCCTGGACAACTTCCTTAGGGGCTCTTTTCACCTGGGCCCCATCGTAGTGTCCAAGGCACACATTGTGATCATTGTTGTGTGTTCCATCATCACGGCAGGCCTTCAGATCTTCTTTAAGACCACCAAAATGGGAAAGGCTATGCGCTGCGTGTCTGAGAACAAGACAGCCGCGTCCCTTATGGGCATCAATGTTCCCATGAACATTGCATTTACAGTTGGCCTGTCAGCCCTGATCTGCGCCACCATCGGCGTTCTGGTTATACCGATTTTTAACGTAGAGCTGCAGATGTCATCCATGATAGGCCTGAAGGGCTTTGCATCAGGCGTGATCGGCGGGTTTGGATACCTTCCGGGCGCCATTGTAGGCGGCATCCTCCTGGGGGTTGTGGAAATCTTTGGAAGCATGATCATCCCGTCTGTTTATAAGGACTGCCTGTCCTTTGTGCTGCTGATCATCTTCCTGTTGATTAAGCCTTCAGGAATCTTAGGAAACAGGAGATAAGGAGGAGAGCTATGAAAAAGAATAAATCAGCAATGATCATTGCATTGGCAGCGATTGCTCTGGCAGCGATTCTCCCTATGTTCATAACCAATAACTACCACTTAAATCTGATGATACAGGTACTCATCAATATCATCATTGTAGTGGGACTTAACTTTATAACAGGTCTTACAGGCCAGATGAACCTTGGAACCGCAGGCATCTTTTCCATGGGCGCCTACACCTCCTCACTGCTGGCCACCAAGCTGGGGATCAATCCTTGGATCTGCCTGGTTGCAGCCGTTGGCATGGGATGTCTGATCGGCATGGGGCTTGGATATCCGTCCCTGCGTGTGTCAGGCGTATACCTGGCCCTGACCACCATTGGGTTTTCGGAAATTGTCAGGATCCTGATGACCAACCTGACAGGACTGACAGGAGGCGCCCTGGGCGTCACAGGCATCCCCGCCTTCTCCATCTTCGGCTTCAAGTTCCAGAGTAACAAGGAGATCTATTACCTGTACCTGGTGATCGCGGTGCTGCTTATATTCAATGCGTACCGGATCGTTAACTCCAAGTGGGGGCGTTCCTTCCTGGCTGTTAAGGACAACCCGGACGCGGTTGAGGCAGGGGGCGTCAACATTGCCAACATCAAGATCATGGCCTTTACACTGGCGGCCATCTACGCCACCATTGCAGGCAGCCTGTATGCGCACTATGTGGGCTTTATCAACCCTAGCGCCTACAACCTGGAATTTTCAATTAACTATGTAGTTATGCTGGTGATCGGCGGTATTGGTTCCGTGCCCGGCAATGTACTTGGGGCGATCCTGGTCACCCTGGTACCTGAGTTCCTGCGGTTCATGGAGAACTATTACTGGCTTGTATTTTCCATTATCACCCTGCTGTTCGTTATCTTCCTGCCAAACGGGATCGTATCCCTGTTCAGGATCAAGCGGTCAGCGGAGAAAGCGGCGAAAGGAGGGCAGGCAAATGTCTGATAACAGGGAAGGAAAATCTGTTTTAACCTTAAAAAATGTTACAAAACGTTTCTCTGGACTGGTTGCGGTCAATGACCTGTCCCTCGATATGAAAGAGCGCACCATCCACGCCCTGATCGGACCAAACGGTGCGGGCAAATCCACGGCCATCAATATGATAACCGGACTTCTGCCCCTGACCGAAGGTGAGATCTATCATGAGGGCACCAAGATCAGCGGTATGAGCGCGCACCAGATCGCCCAGACACGCTGCAGCCGTACCTTCCAGAACCTGAAGCTGTACCGTTCCATGACCGTAAAGGAGAACCTGATGATGGGCAGCATGATGGATATGAAGCAGGGCTTCTTCCCGTTCATATTCAACTTCGGGGCAGCGGCAAAGGAGGAGAAGCTGGTGAGTGAAAAGGCTGACTCCATCCTGGAGTTTATCGGGCTTAAGGATCTGGCCAATGAATTTCCGGCCAACATGCCTTATGGAAAGCAGAAGCTCACCGAGCTGGCCCGCTCTCTGATGTCAGACCCCAAGCTGTTGTTTTTAGATGAGCCGGCAGCCGGTCTGAACCCGTCCGAGCGCGTGGAATTTGTGAATATCATGCTGAAGGTATTTGATTCCGGCATCGACATTTTCCTGATCGAGCATAACATGGATGTTATTATGAACATCAGCAATTATATTACGGTTATCAACTTCGGCGCAAAGATCGCCGAGGGCACGCCGGAGGAGATCCAGCAGGATCCGGTGGTTATCAAGGCTTACCTGGGCGACCGGTATAAGCAGAACATGGCAAGGGGGGCTGCACATGCTTAAGGTAAATGGAATTGACGTATATTATGGCAAGGTCCAGGCTCTGTTTGACGTATCCATTGAGGTGGGCGACAATGAGATCGTCTCCATCATTGGAGCCAACGGGGCAGGCAAGACAACCCTAATGAAATCCATCATGGGCATCAACAAGCCGAAGAAGGGGACCATTGAGTACAACGGACAGGTTATCAGCGGCCTGCCTTCCCACAAGGTGGTGGGCCATAAGATCGTGTATGTGCCGGAGGGGCGTGAAATATTTCCCAACATGACCGTGCAGGAGAACCTGGAAATGGGGGCTTATTCCGTTAAAATGTCCAAGCCGGACATGGACCGCCATCTGGAAGAGCAGTATGATATTTTCCCAAGGCTTAAGGAGCGTGCAAAGCAGAAGGCCGGTTCCATGTCAGGCGGCGAGCAGCAGATGCTGGCCATTGCCAGGGGACTGATGTCGGACCCGGAGCTTCTGATGTTGGACGAGCCCAGCCTGGGACTGGCTCCTGTGATTGTGGACGATATGTTTGACGTGATCGTGCGCGTTAATAAAGTAAGGAATATACCCATTGCAATTGTGGAACAGAATGCGTTTATGGCCATGTCCATTTCCAACAGGACCTATGTCCTGGAGGTGGGGAACCTGGTTGCCAGCGGAGACAGCAAGGTGCTGATGGATTCAGATGATATTAAGAAGGCGTATCTGGGCGGCTGATGATGCCGGTATGATATCACGTTGTGTAAAAACAGGAGGAAATAAACCGTGAAGGCTATTAAATTTGAGGAACCATGGAAGGTTCAGTGTATTGATATTGAGAAGCCGGAGCCAAAAGAAGGCCGGGCGCTGGTTCGGGTAAGAGCGGCAGGCATTTGCGGAAGCGATATCGGGGCATTCAGAGGCACCAATCCCCTTGTGTCATTTCCAAGAATCATCGGTCATGAGATCGTGGGTGAAGTGCTGTCCATACCAAAAGATAACGGACGCGGCATTAAGATTGGCGACCATGTGATTGTGGACCCGTATCTTTACTGCGGCAAATGCTATCCCTGTTCCATCGGACGCACCAACTGCTGCACGGACCTTAAAGTGCTGGGCGTGCATGTGGAAGGCGGAATGGCGGAATATATGACCCATCCGGCTGATATGCTGTGGAAGCTGCCGGAGGATATGCCCTGGGATATCGCGCCCATGGCTGAGCCTTTGACCATTGCCCTTCATGGTATCCACAGAGGAAATCTGGCCGCAGGAGAGCACGTGGCCATCATTGGCGCAGGTCCCATCGGACTGCTGGCAGCCATGTCAGCCATTGCTTACGGCGCAGAGCCCATTGTGATCGATGTGGTGGATGAGCGTCTGGAGTTTGCAAGGGAGCTGGGCGTTAAATATACCATCAACTCCGCCAGGGAGGATATGGCCGGAAAGGTGTCTGAATACACCAATGGCCGTATGGCTGAGCTGGTGATGGAGTGCTCCGGCGCCAATGCCGCTGTCCGCTCCACCCTGGACATTGTTGCCAACGCAGGCCGCATCACCCTCACCGGATGGCCCAAGAAGGAAACTCCTCTGCCAACCGATGCCATCACCCGCAAGGAGGTGGACATCCGCGGCGCCCGCACCAGCGCAGGCGAGTTCGAGGAGGCGATCGACCTGATCTATACCGGCAAGGTGGATGTGAGAAAGATCCTTACCAAGGTCGTGACCATGGATGAGACGCCGGAGACGATCATTGACATTGAGAAGAATCCCGGCAATTATATGAAAGTGAATGTAGTGCTGGATTGATGCTCCTTTTGAATGCAGAATACCCCGGCCCCTCCTTCTGCCTGCATAAAGCTGCGTATCCCTTATATGATCGGCTTTCATGCGCATGAAGAACAAAAATCAGCGGATGCAAATTATGTTTATATGATCTGTATCCGCTGTTTCCTATGGATTTAAGTGTGATTAAAATGTTATAGGCGTTAGATCTTATGTGCGTTCTGACAGTCTTTCATGGATCTTTCCATAGTCGTATTCCGGCCCGCATTCTTTCGCAGCCTCACAAATGAGTTTGATCACATCCGCGTCCTCTTCCAGGGCATCCGCAATCTGGGCAGGTGTGTTATTCTTGATCAGTTTTTTGCAGACTTGTTCGACTAGTTTTATTTCTTTTCCTTCCTCTGCACCCTCCTCCCCTGGCACAAAATTCAGTAAAATATGAGTATGTGAAATTTCCGGCGGAGTCCGCCATGATGCCGTTGTCCATACGGCGTGAACTGTTTCGCGAAAGGATCTATTTTAATGTCTGCCATTATATGATTTGTAATGGCACATGGGTACTCATTTAAGTTTAAAGTTTAATAAATAAATATATAAATATAGATAATTTACATAATAAATGTGAACAAAACAAAGAGAAAATATCAATAATGTTGAAAAAATATTTAAAATAGATTGACATCATGGGTAAAAGATGATATATATAAACCATAAGATATTTATACGTATTTATAAATCATGAGAGAAAGGAAGAAAACATGAGCAAAACAGTTACCCGCGAAGATGTTGCCAAGCTTGCGAATGTTTCTCCTACTATTGTATCGTATGTGCTGAATAATTCCAATTATGTCAGCCAGGAGAAGAGGGAGAAGGTATTGGAGGCTGTGAGGCAGCTGAATTACATACCGAACCAGCTGGCAAGGGGACTCAGAACCAGCCGGTCCGCCCAGTTTATCTTTGTGTGTGACAACATTCAGGCGGAACTTTTTGAGGCGGTAGAGACCAGGCTCTTTGAGCGCGGATATTATATATCCCTGAATTACAGCAGGAATACCAAGGAATTCCTGGATATGCTGATCAGCAGACAGCCGGAAGGGATCTTCATGGCGACTAATATGTTTGACGCACAGCAGCTGAACTCCATTGCCATGAACGGAATACCCATCATCCTTTACAGGACCAAGCATTATGAGGAACTGGATCCCAGGATCGTCACCGTTGTGCCGGATTATTATGACGCAGTGAGAAAGTCGGTGGATTATCTGATCCTAAAGGGTCACACATGTATCGGCATGGTACCCCCGGTCAAGTACCTGACAAAGGGCGTGGAGGGGGATGACTTCCGTGTCAGGGCATATGTGGAGGCGCTAAGGCGCAGCAGCATTCCCGTAAGGCCGGAGCTTATATGCACCAGGACCCAGACTGTGGATGATATATGCGAGGAGGTATTCCGCATGCTGGTATCCTCTGAGAAGGATGGGAAACCCACGGCCCTGGTGGTTGGGAACGATTATCTTGCGGCCCAGATCATGCAGTACCTGAAGAAGCTGAACATTTCCGTGCCGGGGGATCTGTCCGTGATCGGGTGTGACAATACACAGATCGCACCCCTTACAACACCGGCCTTGACCACGGTTGACGTTTCAAAGGAGAAGCTGGCCAAGACATACGTTGACAAGATGCTTGCACTGGTAGAGGGGCAGCAGGCGGAGGACGAATATATAGGCGTGAAGCTTATTATAAGGGAGAGCGCCTGATCGCACCTGGACAGATTAGAATGCAGAGGAATTTAGTGCCGTTTGGCGTAAATACGCCCGATGGAACGAAATATTCCTTTTCATTTTATCTAATATTTATACGAATAAATATTTAGATACTTAATCCGGATAAGGATTAAATATATAAGATCAATTAAAACTTTTTCTAAGAGAGGGAGAAAAAATGAGAGAGAAGAAAATTTATGAAGCATGCCAGCGTTTGCTCACCGTGTGTTCCCATTGTAAGGAGGATGAGAATATCCTGATTGTCACGGATGAGGAAAGCATGGAGATTGGAATGGCCCTTTGGGACGCGGCTGAAAAATTTCCAAACCGCACCCTGGTGCTGATGAACCCCAGGAAAATGCATGGAGAGGAGCCAACGGATCTGGTAGCTGCCGCTATGCTGAAAGCCGATGTTATCTTTCGCGCAACCACATTTTCCTTATCCCACAGCTATGCAAGAAGGAGGGCGTGCGAAGCAGGTGCACGCGATTTGAACTGTTGTGACTATGACTTCGGAATGTTGGAAAAGGGAGGCCTTTACACAGACTTTGAGGCCAACAAAAAATACGTGGACCAGATTGCCAAAGGTTTTGCAGGAGGAGACCAGGTACACATCACTTCTGCCCTGGGAACGGACTACTACTGCAGCATCAAAGGCCACAAGATATTCCCGCAGTACGGGATGAGCCATGAGAAAGGCCAGACCTGTTCACCGCCTGATATCGAGTGCGCTACCGGAGCCATTCCAGGAACTGCCCACGGCAAGGTTGTGATCGATGGAAGCATTACCCATCCGGCTATGGGGCTGTTGAAGGAACCCATTACCTTATATATTGAGAACAGCTTCGTGACAAAGATCGAGGGCGGGGAGGAAGCCGTGAAGTTTGAGAAGGTCCTTAAGGAGATCTATGACCCCAGGATCTACCGTATCGGTGAGATCGGCGTGGGGCTTAACCCGGATGCCAGTCTCTGCGGAAGGATGCTGGAGGATGAGGGATGCATGGGTTATGTACATGTGGCATTGGGCAACAATGAGACGGATAACCAGGACTGCCTGCTTCACATTGACATGATGTTTAAGGACCCGACCATTGAAGTGGACGGCAGAGTAATCTTTGATGAGGGTAAAGTGGTATTTGATTAAAGTGTTTGATCAAGAGGATAATTTATCAGATTAAAAGATGGCTCAAGACCAGGAGGAGCAAGAGATGAATATAAAGGATTACCCACAGGGGTTATTATTTGACGAGAAACTTCAGGCAGAGATCAAGGAGCGGTTTTGGAACGTGGATTCCGACCCGGAGGCAGGCAAAAGACTTTTTTTTGAAAATGCAGGAGGATCCCTGAGGCTGAAGGCTGTGAACAGGGCTTATGAGGAAGCAGACACCTTTCCGGACTGTGATTCCAGAAAGCATCCAAGGGCAAAGGCATTAAGACAGCTGACCTTAAATGGTTTCAGGGATTTAAGGATCATGTTCAACGCTCCCAAGTACGGACAGATCATAGCTGAGAAATCCTCATCCAAAGTAATGTTTGAGATGGTGCGCACGGTTCTTGAGAATGTCAGGGGCACCAATGTGGTAGTGACAGACCTGGACCATCCGTCCGCCTATGATTCCGTTATGTATTACGGGAGGAAGGCGGGGATGGAAGTGCGGATCGCAAAACCCAACAAGGTTACGGGCGGAATCGATGTGGAAGAGATTGAACGCCTGGTGGATAAGGATACGGCCCTTCTTGTATGCATTTATGCGTCCAACCACACCGGCGCCGTGATGGATATGAAGGAGATCGTAGCCCGCGCCCGCGCCGCCAAGCCGGACCTTTACATAATTTCCGATGCAGTACAGCACATGCCCCACGGACTGGTGGATGTGCAGGACCTTAATCTGGATGGGATCAACTTTGCGGCGTACAAGATCTTCGGATGCCGTGGATTTGGCGCAGGCTATGTGTCTGACCGCCTGGCGGCCCTGGACCATCCGGGAATTTTCGGAAACCTGGGCGACCCATGGGAGATCGGAGGTCCGGCACCGGCCATGTACGCAAGCGTTAGCGCCATCGTGGACCATGTATGCTGGATCGGAAGCCGCTATATTGACAGCACGGACAGAAGGGAACTGTACGTGGAAGGTATGGAGCGCATTGAGATGCATGAGAGGGCGCTGCTGTACAGGGCCCTGGAGGGAACAAAAGAGGTTCCGGGCATCCGCCATATCCCTCATGCCCGGGTTGAGTTTGACAGGGAGTCCCTGGAGAACAGAGATTTCATCATGCCTCTCACCTTTGACAATATCAGTTGTCCGGATGCGGTTACGGAGTATGTGAAAAGGGATGTCATTGTTTATGACAGAAGCGATTCCAATTATTATTCCGTCAGGTCCCTGCATCCCTTTGACCTGGCAGGCATTGTACGTGTATCACCGCTTCACTGCCATGGGGTGGAGGATATCGATACCTTCTTAAAGGCGACCGCGCAGATCGCGGCATTGTAGGGGCCGCAGAGGCCCGGCCATCCTCCCTGTTCAGACACGCTCCCGCTCGGTTTACGCGCAGCGGTACTAAGACGCGTGAAGGACCGCGTCTAAGTGGCGGCGGGTAAAATGGTCTTCACAGAAAGGATGTCCGGGACGGGGCTGAGGGATTGGATGGCCGGGAATGAAAGGATTGAGTGGGGAATGGGCCGGGGATGTTTTCTGGGGTTGTAAGATTTTGAGAAGCTACTGTTAAGAGCATAGATAGAGAAGGGGTTTATTATATGAGAAGAAATCGGAAGATAGCAGCAGTTCTGGCGGCAGCCATGGTTGTGGGAATGATTACGGGATGTCAGGGGGAGACAAAGAGTAAGGACGGGAAAGAAACGGTTGTGCTGGGGTGCGTGGGCCCTCTTACGGGGAATGCGGCGGCCAGCGGCCTGGTGCAGGCAAATGCGGTTGAGATGGCTGTGAATGAGATCAATGAGGCGGGCGGTATTGACGGCAGGTATATGATCGAACTTGTGAAGGAAGATGATGAAGGCGTTCCCGCAAAGTCTGTTACGGTGACCCAGAAGCTGGTAAACCAAAATAAGATCACGGCGCTGATCGGCGCCCTGAACAGTTCCTGTACAATTGCGGATATGGAGATCACGGCGTCCTCTAAGATTCCGCAGATTACGCCCTGCTCCAGCGCCCAGAGTATCGTGGAACAGGGGAATGAGTTTATTTTCCGTACAACGGCTACGGATACAACTCATATAAAGACATTGTTTAAGTATTTTAAGGAAAAGTTAAATGGACAAAAAGTGGCTGTGCTGTACGAATCTTCTGATTTTGGCACCGGCGCCTTTGGGATCATCCAGGCGCTGGCTCCGGAGTACGGGATCGATGTGGTGGCCAATGAAATGTATAACTCAGGGGAAAAGGATTTTTCCGTACACCTGACCAAGATGAAACAGGCGGAACCTGACGCCATCATACTTTGGGGATATTATACCGAGGCGGCGCTGATCTGTAAGCAGGCCAAGCAGAACGGGATCCAGGCGCCTCTTATCGGTACGGGATTCAACTCTCCCAAGCTGGTGGAACTGGGCGGTGACGCTGTGAACGGGCTTATTTTTACCACTGCTTTTACAGAGGCAAACCAGGATGAGAAGGTCCAGGCCTTTGACAAAAAGTATAAGGAGATCTACCAGCAGAGCTATGACCAGAACGCGCCCCAGGCGTATGATTCCGTTTATCTTCTGGCAGATGCGGTTAAGAGGGCAGGTTCTCTGGACGGGCAGGCCATCAGGGACGCACTTTTGGCAACCAAGGATTTTGAGGGTGCCGCAGGTACCTATAACTTTGCTTCCAACGGTGAGATGATCAAGGATCTGATGGTTGTACAGATCGTGGACGGAAAGCATACCATCGTGCCAATGGATTAGCGGCAACGCGGGGAGAGGAGGAAACTATGGTCTTTCAACAGATTTTAAACGGCCTTACCAATGGAAGCATCTATGCCCTGCTGGCTATCGGTGTAACCATGATATATAAATCACTGGGTATGCTGAACTTTGCACACGGTGATACGATTATGATTTCTGCTTTTATCTGTCTGACTCTGATCACGGCTGGGATCCCCATACCCCTGGCCATTGTGCTGACCATTATTGCCGCAGCCTTCATTGGCTGCTGTTTGGAGCGTTTTATTTACAGGAAACTGGAATTCAGTTCCTTTACCAATCTTCTGATCGCCACCGTGGGTGTGTCCTATATCATGAAGAACCTGGCGATCGTTGTATGGGGCGCGGAACCTCAGGTGTTTCCGGCCCTGTTCAGCACAGAACCCATCAACCTGGGGAAGCTTTTGCTGCTGCCCCAGAACATCGGGATCATATGTGTGGCTGCCTGCCTTGTGGTAGTGCTCCAGCTGTTTTTTTATAAGACCAAGACCGGCAAACAGATGAGGGCCGCTGCCACGGACTCCGAGGGCGCGTCCATGATGGGCATCAATGTGAACAAGTGCCGTCTTGTCACATTCGGCATCAGTGCCGCTTTCGCGGCCATTGCCGGGATCCTTCTTTCCCCGATCTTCTACGTAAGCGTGGATATGGGCACACTGGTGGGGCTGAAGGCATTTTCCGCCGCCATACTGGGCGGGTTCGGCAATATTGTGGGGGCTATGCTGGGCGGCATCATCCTGGGGATCGTGGAAGCCCTGGGAGCCACTTACGCCACTGCTGCTTATAAGGATATCATTTCATTTGTGCTGCTGTTCCTGTTCCTGTATTTTAAGCCAAACGGGATCCTGGGCAAGCGCATAGAGCAGAAGCTGTAGGGAGGGACCGTGATGAAGCAAACAAAGAAATTAACTTTAATTGCAGTGGTTACAGCGGCAATACTGATTCTGCCCTTCCTGCTTCCCAATGCATATATTATCCAGATCGTTAATATGATCGGCATTTATGCCATTGTAGGTTCAGGGGTGAACATCTTAACAGGATATACGGGGCAGCTGTCCCTTGGGCAGGCGGCTTTCTATGGGATCGGGGCATACACCACGGCCCTGCTGAACACAAAGCTTGGGTGTCCGTTTTTTGTGGTGCTTCCCGTGTCCGTGCTGGTGACAGCCGTGTTTGGGGTGGTGCTTGCCATTCCGGCCCTAAAGGTGCGGGGCAGTTATCTGGCACTTCTGACCATTGGTTTTGGCGAGATCGTCAGGATGGTTCTGGTGAACTGGATCGACCTGACCAACGGCCCGGCCGGGGTGGTCGGCATCAAGGCTCCGGATCTGTTCGGATTCAAATTTGATACCTTGTTTAGGTATTATTATCTCATAGCATTTTTTGTGTTTATTGGGATCATGTACCAGAAATGGCTGATGAAATCCAGGACAGGAAGGGCGTTTATGGCAATCCGCGATGACGATAAGGTTGCAGAGCTCACAGGGATCAATATCACCACCTTTAAGATCAGGGCATTTGTGCTTTCAGCAGTCTACTCCGCGGTGGCGGGCGTGCTATACGCCATGATGATCCACTACGTAAGCCCTGACAGCTTTACCAGCAATGATTCCAATATGTTCTTATGGACCGCTATCATGGGAGGCATGGGAACCACCATCGGACCGGTGATCGGAGCCGTTATCATGAACATTCTTCCCGAGGCCCTGCGCTTCCTGGGGGACTGGCGCATGGTGGTGTACGGGGTCATCCTTTTGACGGTTATCATCCGCTATCCGGGCGGCATTACTCCGTATGCGAAAAAACTCATTGGCTATGCGCAGGCGAAATTTGACGGAAAGGACAGGTGACGATCGTGGCAGTATTGGAATTAAAGGGAGTTACAAAACAATTCGGCGGCCTGACAGCTGTTTCTGAAGTTGACCTGAAGATTGAAAAGAACCAGATCTGTTCCCTGATCGGACCCAACGGAGCGGGAAAGACCACCGTGTTCAATATCATTACCGGCGTGTACCAGGTGACAAAAGGCGATATCCTTTTTGAGGACAGGTCCATCTGCGGCTGCGCCCCGTATAAGATCGTGGAAATGGGCATTGCCAGGACTTACCAGAACATCCGCCTGTTTAAGAAAATGACGGCAGTGGAAAATGTAATGACTGGTTTTCACTGCAGAAGCCGGGCCGGGCTGTTTAATATTGTCTACAACCGCAGGAAAATGCTGGAGGAGGACAGGACGATCCGCAAAAAGAGCGAGGAACTTTTAGAGTACTTAAAGATCGCTGATCTGAAGGATGAGCCGGCATCCAGCCTTCCCTACGGTCATCAGAGACTGCTGGAGATTGCCAGGGCCATGGCCACACAGCCTAAGATCCTTTTGCTGGATGAACCGGCGGCAGGCATGAATGCCCAGGAAAAGGAGGACCTTATAAGCACGATCCGGGGAATCCGCAAAGACTTTGGCATGTCCGTACTGATCGTGGAGCACGATATGGATCTGATCATGAACATTTCAGACGATATCACGGTGTTGAACTACGGAGCAAGGATCGCCCACGGGGTTCCGGAAGAGATCCGGAACAACGAGGAAGTAATCGAGGCATACCTGGGAAGGAGTGATTCTTAATGGGGCAGAGGGAAACTGTGTTAGATATATCCGGCCTGCATTCCGGCTACGGAATGATCAAGGCGATCAAAGACATAAACATCCACGTGGATAAGGGTGAGCTGGTTTCTCTGCTGGGCGCCAACGGCGCGGGCAAGTCAACCCTGTTAAAATCCGTTATCGGTATGGTACATATTGAAAGGGGTTCCATCAAGTATCAGGGGGAGGAGCTTGTGGGAAAGAAATCCCATGAGATTATTCCCATGGGGATCTCCATTGTACCTGAGGGACGCAAAATATTCGCAGACGCCACGGTGATGGAAAACCTGGCCATCGGCTCCTACACAAGGGCAGCGGACAAAGCAATGGACCAGAGGATCCTGGACCAGGTATTTGAATTCTTCCCCCGCCTTGCTGAGAGGAAGACCCAGATGGGAGGGACCCTGTCCGGAGGCGAACAGCAGATGCTGGCCATTGGAAGGGCCATGATGTCGGACCCTAAGCTCCTTCTCCTGGATGAGCCGTCCATGGGCCTGGCGCCCCTGGTGGTGGAGCAGGTATTTCATATCATAGAAAAACTGAAGCGGACAGGAATCACGATTCTCCTGGTGGAACAGAACGCCAGGATGGCTATTAAGGTCAGCGACCGCTCCTATATGCTGAACACGGGAAAGATCGCCGGGGAACTGGATGCGTCCGATGGAGCCAGCCAGGATGCCCTGCTGGAGGTCTATCTGGGCAAGAGCGGGAAATAGAGGGGGAAACAGGTATCATGAATCTGGAAAATGTAAAATTCAATACAGACACAAAGCTTGTGTTAAACATAGGCGACCCCATGGGCAAGACCAACGCGCCCAGGGCGTACAACAAACTGTTTGGGGAGCTGGACATGAACGCCATCATGCTTCCGGTGGAAGTAAAAAAAGGAGAACTGCCCCAATTTATGGAGGCATGTAAAATGCTGCATATTCGCTACATATCCCCCACCATGCCTCACAAAAAGGATATCATTCCCCTGTTGGATGATGTGGACGAGAGTTCCAGGATCTTCCAGTCTGTCAACGCGGTCCGCATTGATGAGGACGGCACCAGCCATGGCGTGGGCATGGACGGCAAAGGCGCCCTGAACGCAATCTTAAGCAGCGGTGTTCAGCTGGTGGGAAAAGAGGCGCTCATGCTGGGAAGCGGCAGTATCAGCGGAGTGATCGGTCTGGAACTGTCAAAGCACGGCATCAGGAAGCTTACGATTTTAAACAGGACAGTGGAAAAGGCGCAGGAGATTGCAGACATACTGAATACCCATACATCCATGGAGACAAAGGCCCTGGCCTCCACACCGGAGAACCTGGATCAGGCGGCGGGCACGGCCCAGCTCTTTTTGCAGGTAACGCCCCTGGGAATGGCGGGATATGGAAGAACCCATGAGTATCTGGGGTTTGTAGATCATTTACCCAAAGACTGTGTGGTATTTGACGTTATCATCAATCCGGCGGATACACCCGTGATCTCAGCCGCCAAGGCAAGGGGCCTTAAGACAGTGCCCGGACTTAAAATGCTGGCCGGGCAGATGGAAGTAATTTTCCGGTTCATGTTCGGAGTGGAACTGACCCAGGAGGATAAGAATGCCTGCATTCAGGAATTATGCCAATTCCTGGGAGTTACCATTGACTGAAGACGCAGGTTGTTATCTGGACCTGTTTGTGGACATGAGGGATGCCGCGTGAAAGGAAACGCAGCAGTGCCATGCCTATCTGTCCAACACGGCCGAGGCAGCGGTCGGTATCGCGGCCGGGGTGATCGTGGCACCGGTTTTGGCCCACAGGCAGATGCGGCGTAGTTCTTGTTGAAAACGTACAGGTATTGAAACTGCAATGATGATTGACAGGGGAGAGCAACAGCAAATTAAAAGCAGATACCGGAGTAAAACACCCGCCTTACAGATTTTCCATACGGCGGGTGTTTTTATTTGCTGCCGCCATGGTGGCAGAGGGCGGGCAGGCAGAGGGCAAAGGCTCGTGGCAACACCCAGGGCAACACCCAGCACCCTACATAAAGTCCAAAAACCATAGGAAAATAAGAAAATATGTGATATAATACGCTCCAAACAATAATCCGCATAAAAGGAGGAGATTGGGAATGACTGGAAAGCGTTCAGATTATATAACATGGGATGAGTATTTTATGGGAGTCGCCCTGCTGTCGGGAAGGCGGTCCAAGGACCCCAGCACCCAGGTGGGAGCCTGCATTGTCAGCCAGGACAATAAGATACTGTCCATGGGTTACAATGGATTCCCCAAGGGATGCTCAGATGATGAGTTTCCGTGGGGAAAGGAAACGGAGCAGGAAGATCCCTATAATTCCAAATATTTCTACTCCACACACAGCGAATTAAATGCTATCCTTAATTACAGAGGGGGAAGCCTGGAGGGAAGCAAGCTGTACGTGACTCTGTTCCCCTGCAACGAGTGTGCCAAGGCCATCATCCAGGCCGGCATCAAGACCATTGTGTTCAGAGAAGACAAGTATGCCGATACCCCGGCCGTCAGGGCGTCCAAGCGGATGCTCAACGCAGCCGGAGTACGCTATTACCAGTATCAGCCAACGGGCAGGAAGATCGAGATTGAGGTATAGCCCTATGAAGATATTGCTGGTGGCTGTCAACGCCAAGTATATTCATTCCAATCTGGGCATATACAGCCTGAAGGCCTATGCCCGGCAGCAGCTGGAGGCCGATCCCCCGCGAACCCAAGATCCTGTCAGTATTGAACTGGCCGAGTACACCATCAACCATCAGCTGGACGCATGTCTGCAGGATCTATACAGGAGAAAGCCCGATGTGATCGGGTTTTCCTGTTATATCTGGAACATAGAGAGTATCCGGTCCCTGGCCGCCGACATAAGAAAGCTGCTGCCCCATGTCCCCCTGTGGCTGGGCGGACCGGAAGTCTCCTATGACGCGAGAAAGGTTTTGCAGGACATGCCCTTTATTACCGGGGTCATGAAGGGGGAAGGGGAGGAGACGTTTGCACAGCTGGTCCGGTATTATGTGGATAACGGGACGGAAGATCCCGCAGACTGTGGAAAAGTCCGCGGTCAGGGCCTGTCCCGGCTTACGGGGCTTACCTACCGAGGCCCGGACGGCGCCATAACGGACACGGGCATTCGCCCTGTTATGGATCTCAGCCGTATTCCATTTTCCTATGACTGCATCAAGCTGGAGGAACTGGAACACAGGATCATCTACTATGAGAGCAGCAGGGGATGCCCCTTTTCCTGCAGTTACTGTCTTTCTTCCATAGATAAGCAGATCCGTTTCAGGAACCTGGATCTGGTTAAGGAGGAACTGCTGTTTTTCCTGAATGCCGGGGTGCCTCAGGTGAAATTTGTGGACAGGACCTTTAACTGTAAAAAAAGCCACGCCATGGCCATATGGAGGTGGATACAGGAACATGACAACGGGGTTACCAACTTCCACTTTGAGATCGCGGCCGACCTTTTGGGGGAGGAGGAGATGGAACTGTTAGCCGGTATGCGTCCCGGGCTGGTGCAGCTGGAGATTGGCGTCCAGACCACCAATGTGCAGGCCCTTGAGGCCATCCGCCGCAAGACAGACATAGATGAGATCCGCCGTATCACTTCCAGAATCAACGCGGGCAGAAATGTACACCAGCACCTGGACCTGATCGCAGGTCTGCCCTATGAGGGGATGGAGAGTTTTCAGAAATCCTTTGATGACGTGTATTCCATGGAGCCGGAGCAGCTGCAGCTGGGGTTCTTAAAAGTGTTAAAGGGGTCCTGCATGGAGGAGAAAGCGCCGGACTACGGCCTGGTGTATTCATCCACTCCGCCATATGAGGTGCTTTCCACCAGGTGGCTGTCCTATGACCGGATACTGGAGCTTAAGACAGTGGAAGACATGGTGGAGGTCCATTATAACAGCAGACAGTTTACATGTACACTGAAGGCCCTTGAAAAAGAATTCCCCTCCCCTTACCAAATGTTCCTTGCCATGGGGGAATACTACCAAAAACATGGGCTGACAGGTATGAACCACAGCCGCATTGCAAGATATGAGATCCTTTTTGCAATGATAGAGGAATATCTGCACGGTCCGTCCGTGGAGGCTTACCGGGACCGTTTGACAGCGGACCTGTATCTGAGGGAAAATGTCAAAAGCCGTCCTTCCTTTGCCAGGGATCAGGCTCCGTATAAATCAAAGATCAGGGACTTTTTCATCTCTGAGGAAAAGAACCCCCGGTATCTGGCGGGCTACGAGGGCTTTGATTCCAGGCAGATGAGCAAGATGGCTCATGTGGAAGCCATGGGGGACAAAACATTGGTCCTGTTTGATTACAGGAACCGGGATCCCCTGACCTACAATGCCAGGGCATGTGTCCTGGAGTTAAACTGATCATCCTGAGAGGAAACTGTATGAAGGAAACTACAACCAGAAAAAAACGCGAGACAAAAAAAGAGCAGGCCGACCGCATCCTGCGCATCCTGGCGGCCCTGGACCGGGAGTACGGTACAGAGTACAGATGCTATTTGAACCATGAGACCCCATGGCAGCTGTTGATCGCGGTGATCATGAGCGCCCAGTGCACGGATGCCCGGGTCAATATTGTCACAGCGGATCTGTTTAAGAAATATAATACCTTGGAAAAATTTGCCCGGGCCGATTTAAAGGAATTGGAACAGGACATCCATTCCATTGGGTTTTACCATATGAAGGCAAAAAATATCATTGCCTGCTGCAGGGACCTGGTGGAGAAGTTCGGCGGGAAAGTGCCGGAGACCATAGAGGAACTGACCTCCCTGGCAGGGGTGGGACGCAAGACCGCCAATGTGATCCGGGGAAACATTTACAATGAACCCAGCATCGTGGTAGATACCCATGTGAAGCGCATTTCCGGGAAGCTGGGGCTTACAAAGGAAGAGGACCCGGAAAAGATTGAGTATGACCTGATGCGGGTACTGCCGAAGGACCACTGGATCCTCTGGAATATCCACATCATTACCCTGGGAAGGACCATCTGCATTGCAAGACGTCCCAAGTGCGTGGAGTGCTTTTTAAGGGATGAGTGCCCGGGATGTGAGTGCTGACCTTAGCGCTGCATTGCGTAAATTCCTGTGATTTACGCCATGAGGTACTAGAATAGGAGACGGAAGAAGAGAATGATGAATTCATACATAGCCTTGGATCTGGAGACAACGGGACTTGAGGCCAAACAGGAAAAGATAACCGAGATAGCAGCCATCAAGATCATAGACGGAGCCGTTGCCGGGCAGTTTGTGACCCTTGTAAACCCTATGCGCAGGCTGGGGATGCACATTACGCGGCTGACCGGGATTACAGATGAGATGTTAAAGGATGCGCCGCCCATAGAGGATGTGATAGGGGACGCAGTGGAATTCTTTGGCGATCTGCCCCTTTTGGGGCATAATATTATGTTTGATTATAGTTTTTTAAAGCACGCGGCAGTCAACAGCCGTCTGGAATTTGAAAAGGAAGGTTTGGACACCCTGATGCTGTGCCGGGCGTTTATGCCCGGGGATATGAAGCGGAATCTGTCCTGTGCCTGCTCTTACTATCATATATCCCAGTCCGCTGCCCACCGTGCCCAGGCCGATGCGGAGGCGGCGCACAGGCTTTACCAGGAGCTGTTAAAGCTCCACAGCCAGGACAGACCGGAACTGTTCACCTCAAAACCCTTGATTTACAAGGCAAAAAGGGAGCAGCCGGCCACAAAAAGGCAAAAAGAATACTTGCAGGATTTAGTAAAATGTCATAGAATAGACATAACTGTGCAGATTGATGATATCAGCCGCAGCGAGGCATCGCGGATGATCGACACCATTATCTCCCAGTACGGAAGGATTCCAAGGCAAATCTCTTAAATATAGATAGATAAATGAAGAGATTCGAGGCATATTAATATTAAAGAAGGTGAATGTACATGATGAATATGAGCGATCCTAAGATGAAGAAGATTATTTCAACCATCATTGTTGTAGTGTTAGTTCTGGCAATGATCGTGCCCATGGCACTCAGCGCCCTGATGTACTAAAATCCGTTCTGGGCTTATATATATAACTCAGGATGTGAAGGAAAAGAATTTATGTAACCGGGAAGAGGAGATATTATGAAAAAAGCAATAGGAAATGCCGGTTTGGCGGCAGTCATTAGTATAGGGCTGCTTGCGGCATTTCCAGTGATCGCCTGGGCCGCGCCCGTGCTTCCTGTGGGAATCAGCATAGGCAGCCAGAGTCTGGCAGGGATGACGGCGGAGGAGGCCAGGTCCGCAGTGGAACAGTATGTAAATGGGCTGGCGGGCCAGAAGGTGATCCTGAACGTGGACGGACAGGACGTTGAGACCACGGCAGGGGAGCTGGGCTTTCACTGGAGCAACACCGATGCAGTAGACCAGGCAGCCAGCCAGTATGCGGGGGGCAGCCTCATCAGACAATATATGGTCCAGAAGGATCTGGCGTCCGCGCCCGTGGATCTGGAACTGGACACGGAAGTGGATTCCGCAAAGGTAAAGGAATTTGTGGATACCCAGTGTCAGGCAGTGACAGCCCAGCCCCAGGATGCGACCATAACCAGGGAGAACGGCCAGTTTGTCATTACGGATTCTGTGGCGGGCAAGGTGGTTGACGCAGCGGCCACGGAAGCGGCCCTGAATGAAGCCCTGGAAGGCGGACTGGAAGAACCTGTAAAAGTGACGGCAGAGGTGGCTGAGCAGCAGCCGGCCATCACCACAGAGGCCCTTGCAACCATTCAGGATGTGCTGGGGACCTATACAACTGATTTCAGCAGCAGCGGTGCAGCACGCTCCACCAACCTTGCGGTAGGCGCGGCCAAGATCAACGGCCATCTGCTTATGCCCGGGGAGGTTTTATCCGGTTATGAATGCCTGCAGCCATTTACAACAGCTAACGGCTATAAGACCGCGGCGGCCTATGAGAACGGCCAGGTCGTGGACAGTATCGGCGGAGGTGTGTGCCAGCTTGCCACTACACTGTATAACGCATCACTGGAGGCCGAGGTGGAGATCGTTCAGAGACAGAACCACTCCATGATAGTGACCTATGTAAAACCATCCAGGGATGCGGCCATTGCAGGCACATACAAGGATATTAAGATTAAGAACAATTACAGCACTCCGATTTACGTGGAGGGTTACACCGAAGGCAGGAAGCTGACTTTTACCATTTACGGAAAAGAGACGCGTCCGGAAAACCGCAAAGTGGAATATGTATCCGAAACCCTTGGAAGCACCAGTCCGGGAGAACCCCAGCTGATCGTGGACAACGCACTGGCGCCGGGGGCAAAGGTGAAGGTCCAGTCCTCCCATACAGGACTCAGGTCCAGGCTATGGAAAGTGGTGACCGTGGACGGCGTGGAGCAGGAGAGGACCCTTCTCAACAAGGATACCTACAATGCATCCAAGGCAATCTACCGTGTAGGTCCCGCTCTTCCGGCCGATGTACCGCCGGATCCCAATGCAGCCGCTCCTGTGGAGACGGCACCGGTTGAGACCGCACCGGTGACCGGCGTGGACGGCGGACCGGGCGTGACGCAGCCGGCGCCTACAGAGGCGGCGCCAGACCCGGCGCCGGCAGATCCGGCTCCGGTACAGGCAGATCCGGCGCCTACAGAGACGGCACCTGACCCGGCACCGGTTGTGACACCTGTACCGGAGGCAGCGGGATGAGGACCGCAGGCCAGGGACCGGGGGGATTTGAGAAGCGGGAAGGCTTCATGAAACCCGGTCAGGATCTGGTGATGGCGGGATTTACAGGCTTTGCCGGGACCTGCAGGATCGGAGCGCGTAAGAGAGGGGAGCTTGAGGCGCATTTTTCCCCCATGTTCTTAAACTGCCTGGACCAGGCGGAAGAAAGCTGTGTGAGACAATGGATGGAACGTGAGCTGTCGCAGAAGGATTGTGCTGTGACAGCCCACGAATATGCAGGAGAGGGCGGCGTATTAGCTGCCCTTTGGAATTTATCCGGAATTTTTAATGTTGGGATCGATGTGGATCTAAGGGCGCTGCCCATCCGGCAGGTGACCGTGGAAGTGTGTGAACTATATGAGCTGAATCCCTACAGGCTGCTCTGCGGTGACTGTGTCATCATGGCATCGGACCGGGGAGGGCAGCTGGTAAGACGCCTGAAAGCAGCGGGGATCCCCGGCGCGGTGATCGGATGTGTGACCGGGGGCATTGCAAGGCAGATCCGCCATGGAGAGGAGACCGTGGGTTATCTGGAGCGGCCAAAGCCTGACGAACTGTTAAAGATCACAGATAGTTACGCAGTACAGCACTAGCGCTCTGTTTGTTCAGGGCGTTGGTTCTGCATATAAATATAGAAAGCGGAGGATGTTATAACCATGAGAGAGAAGATTCTGGCAGTCATTGAAAAGAACAGCAGGATTGATATTAAGGACCTGGCCGTTTTGTTGGGAGAAAGCGAAGTCGCGGTGGCCAATGAGATCGCGGCAATGGAAAAAGAACACATTATCTGCGGATACCACACCCTGATCAACTGGGACAACACCAGCGATGAAAAAGTAGTGGCCCTGATCGAGGTAAAGGTAACTCCTCAGAGAGGCATGGGATTTGACAAGATCGCAGAGCGAATTTACCAGTACAGTGAGGTGGAGGCTGTTTACCTGATGAGCGGTGCTTATGATTTCACTGTATTCATTGAAGGAAAAACCATGCGCCAGGTGGCCCAGTTTGTATCTGACAGGCTGGCGCCCATGGAGTCCGTGCTCAGTACCGCAACCCATTTTGTTCTGAAAAAATACAAAGACCATGGCACCGTGATCAGTGAGCCGGTGCAGGATGAAAGGATGCTGATTACCCCATGAGAAATCCATTATCAGATAAGATCGTAAAGATACCGCCTTCCGGGATCCGCAAGTTTTTTGATATTGTCAGCGAGATGAAGGACGCCATTTCCCTGGGCGTGGGCGAGCCTGACTTTGACACTCCGTGGCACATCAGGGAGGAGGGCATCTATTCCCTGGAAAAGGGCCGCACCTTTTACACCTCCAATGCCGGATTAAAGCCCCTGAAGGTGGAGATATGTGAATACTTAAAGCGCCGGTGCGGCGTGGTTTATGACCCCGACCATGAGGTGCTGGTGACAGTGGGCGGCAGCGAGGCCATTGACATTGCCATGCGAGCCATGCTTAACGAGGGGGACGAGGTGCTGATCCCTCAGCCCAGCTACGTATCCTACATGCCCTGTGTGACCCTGGCGGACGGTGTGCCGGTGGTGATTGAGCTGGAGGAAAAAGATCAGTTCAGGCTGACCCCTGAAAAGATGCTGGAGAAGATCACGGATAAGACGAAGATCCTGGTGCTTCCTTTCCCCAACAACCCCACCGGAGCTATTATGGACCGGAATGACCTGGAGAAAATTGTGGAGATTGTTCTGGAAAAAGACCTGTTTGTGGTATCGGATGAGATCTACTCAGAGCTTACATACGGCGATGAAAAACATGTGACCATTGCGTCCTTCCCCGGGATGAAGGAGAGGACGGTTCTGATCAACGGTTTTTCCAAGGCATATGCCATGACCGGCTGGCGCCTGGGCTATGCTGCCGCTCCGGCTGTGATTTTGGAGCAAATGCTGAAGATCCACCAGTACGCCATCATGTGCGCCCCAACCACCAGCCAGTACGCTGCTGTCTCCGCCATGAAGAACGGGGATCCGGACGTGGCCATGATGCGGGAGTCCTACAACCAGCGCCGCCGCTTCCTGCTCCATGCATTTGCGGAGATGGGAATCGAGTGCTTTGAACCCCTGGGCGCATTTTATACGTTTCCCAACATTAAACGTTTTGGGATGACATCCGAGGAGTTTGCAACCAGGCTTTTGCAGGAAGAAAAGGTGGCTGTTGTGCCGGGAACCGCATTTGGTGACTGCGGGGAGGGTTTTGTGAGGATTTCCTATGCTTATTCCCTGAATAACCTGAAGGAAGCTCTGGGACGCATCCAGCGCTTTGTAAACCGCCTGGATGGAAAGGCGTGACACAACCATGATGAACATTGTATTATTAGAGCCTGAGATGCCCTCCAATACAGGAAATATCGGCAGGACCTGCGTTGCTACCAAGACCAGGCTCCATCTCATCGAACCCCTGGGATTTAAGCTGAACGAAAAGGCGCTTAAGAGGGCCGGACTGGATTACTGGGATAAACTGGATGTGACCGTGTACAGTGATTATCAGGATTTCCTGGAACGCAACCCCGATGCCCTGGGGCGCATGTATTTTGCCACCACCAAGGCCCATAAGGTTTACTCCGATGTGGAATATGAACCGGACTGTTATCTTATGTTTGGCAAGGAGAGTGCAGGGATACCCGAGGAGATCCTGGTGGAGAATGAGGAGCATTGTATCCGTATTCCCATGTGGGGGGACATCCGCTCCCTGAACCTGTCCAACTCTGTGTCGGTAGTGCTGTATGAGGCGCTGCGGCAGCATGGATTTGAGAAGATGGCCCTCACAGGGCAGCTGCATCATCTGAACTGGAATCATTAGAATATATAGGGAAGGCTGCGGACACTGCGGTTTATTGCGCAGGGGGGCGGCCTTTTTCTATGGCGGCACGGATCTTATTCCTTGGGGCGGCGTACCTTTACAGATCCTATTTTTGGGGCGGTTTGCGCTTTGGGAAACATAAAACATTCTTTGACGGAAGGAACCATGTCTGTTATACTGAAAAAAGTACAAGAGGCATGAGGTGTATAGAATGGCTACAATAAAAGACGTTGCAAAAGAGGCTGGTTTTTCTGTCTGTACCGTGTCCAGGGCCCTGGCCGGCAAGGGATATATTAAAGAGGAGACACGCCAGAGGATCATGGAGGCTGTGCGGACCGTGGACTACAGGCCCAATAATCTGGCGGTCAGCTTAAAGACGGGCCGGACCAACACGCTGGCGCTGATCATACCCGATGTTATGAACATGTATTATCCGCGTCTGGAGAAGTACATAGAAAAATATGCCGCGGATCAGGGCTTTATGGTATATCTGTGCAATTCCAATAACGACATTGAGCGGGAAAAGAAGTTCATAGAAAACCTCAGTCTGAAAAAGGTTGACGGGGTCATTGTTACGCCCTGTACCAATGAGCATCAGCATATCAAAAAGCTTAATGATTTCGGCATCCCCTATGTGTACCTGAACCGCAATTTCCCGGATGATGTTGAGCGGTGCATCCGGGTGGACAACTTTAAGGGAGCCTATGACTGCGTCTCCTACCTCCTGGACAATGGCTATACACGCATTGGCGGCGTGTTCCAGAGCTTTAATAACATGATCTATGAGGAACGTTATGCCGGAATGGTCAAGGCATTAAAGGACCGGGGAATCCAGGCGGACAAGGATATCATACTTTTGGACGTGGACGATCTGGATCATTCCCACAAGCGGATTGAGAAGCTTTTAAAAAGAAAGCACAGGCCGCAGGCCATATTTACATCCAATGATATGCTGGCCTTTGGTGTGTACAGGGCGGCGTATAACTGCGGCATCAGGATACCGGAGGATCTGTCCGTCATGGGTTATGACAATATCATCATGACCGATAAGATCATACCTCCCCTCACCTCCTATTACACGCCTGCGGAAGAGATTTCCAGGGCGGCGGTGGAGTATATATGCGCATGCATCAGCGGGAAAGAGGCGGACAGGTTCCCGATTTATGAAGGGAAACTGGTGCTGAGGGATTCGGTAAGGCCCTGTTGAGATTATGATCTGTTCTATTAATACACAACAAGAAGGGGGATATGAAGTATGTCAAAATGTATGTCACTGGAGGAGGCTGTAAATCTGGTAAAAGACGGGGACAGCTTGTGGCTTTCAGGAGGGGGAGGAGGGATCAACGATCCGGGTTATCTGCTCTCCGGCCTGGAAAAGCGGTTCTTGGACACGGGAAGCCCGGCCGGGCTGACCCTTTATCACAGCGCCGGCATCGGAGACAAGCAGGGGGGAGGAGCGGACCATTTTGCCCATAAAGGCATGGTGAGAAAGGTAGTGGGAAGCCACTGGACCTGGTCTGTGAATATGCAGAAACTGGCCATGGAGAACCAGATAGAGGCATATGTCCTTCCGCAGGGAGTCATGACCCAGCTGGTGAGGGAGATCGCGGCCGGGAGACCGGGCCTGATCACAAAGACGGGTCTTCATACCTTTGTGGATCCCAGAGTGGAGGGCGGCCGCATGAATGAATGTTCAAAAGAGGAGCTTTCTTTTTTATTTACCAAAGATGTAAACGATTATATATTTTATAAAAGCTTCCATTTGGACGTTGCCCTGTTCCGGGGATCTGCCGCGGATGAGGATGGAAACATCAGTTTTGAGGATGAGGGACTGATGACGGAAGCGCTTTCCCAGGCCCAGGCGGTAAAAAACTGCGGCGGGGTCGTCATATGCCAGGTGAAACGGATGGTGGAACGAGGCGGGATCCGACCGGACTGTGTGGCGGTACCCGGTATACTGGTCGATGCCGTGGTGGTGGACTCCCGGCAGAGAATGTCCATGAAAACAGAATATGATGAAACCCTGTCCGGAAAGAAACGGGGAGGACTTCCTGAAAGCGAGTATATGCCCCAGGACAACCGTAAGGTAATGGCCAAGCGGGCAGCCATGGAGCTAAAAAGAGGTGATATAGTCAATTTGGGATTTGGGGTGCCCGCCGGAGTGGGCAAGGTGCTGGAGGAGAGCGGCTGCCAGTCCTGTATCCACCTGTCCCTGGAACAGGGGATCATAGGCGGTGTTCCCGCCACGGGCACTGATTTTGGCATAGCTTACAACCCCCAGGCGATCATCTGCGAGACAAACCAGTTTGACTGGTATGACGGCGGTGGGCTGGATGTGGCCGTGCTTTCCTTTGCTGAATTTGACCGGCAGGGAAATGTAAATGTAAGCAAGTTCAACCATGTGGTCAACGGAGTGGGCGGATTCATCAACATTTCCCAGAACGCAGGGCGGGTTGTTTTTACAGGAACATTTACGGCCGTGGGGCTGAGAGAGGAATGTAAGGAGGGAAGACTGCAGATCCTTCAGGAGGGAAGGGTGCAAAAGCTTGTGGATACAGTGGAGCAGGTCAGCTTCAGCGGGCCATACGCCAGGCAGACGGGACAGCCGGTCCTTTTTGTGACCGAACGGGCAGTGTTCCGGCTGGCAGATGAAGGGGTGGAACTGACAGAGATCGCCCCGGGGATCGATCTGCAAAAGGACGTTCTGGATGTCATGGGATTTGAACCCATTGTCAGCAGATACCTTAAAGTCATGGATCCACAGCTGTTTCGGGATATCCCTGTAAAATTAAATCTATAAATCACTATCAATGTATCGTTTAATAAAACCGGCTGGGGGCGGCCGGTTATTTATTACGTGAAAAACCTCTTGACATTTGTTGTGTAAACGATTATATTTAGAATTAACAAAACATATAAACGTTTACATATTATGCAACTATAAAAAAATAATAAAGAAAAAATAAACTACGGGAGGGAATCTTATGCTGGAAGGTGTTAAAGTCTTAAGCTTCACACATTATCTCCAGGGACCATCGGCAGCGCAGATACTGGCCGACCTGGGGGCGGAAGTAGTGAAGGTGGAGTCTCCAAAGGGAGCTTACGAGCGTTCCTGGTCAGGATGCAATACATACCCGGGAGGGGTCAGCATGTTTTTTCTGCTGGGCAACCGCAACCAGACATCCATTGCAGTGGACCTTAAAAGTAAGGAAGGGGTTGAGATCATCCACAAGCTGCTACGGGAGTATGATGTGGTGATCGAGAATTTCCGTGCAGGGGTAATGGAAAAGCTGGGACTGGGATACGAGGACCTAAAGAAGATCAACCCGGGCATTATCTATTGTTCCTGTTCCGGCTACGGATCTTCCGGTCCCTATGTGAAGAAGCCGGGGCAGGACCTGCTGATCCAGAGCATGAGCGGCCTTGTATCCCTGACCGGCTCCGATCCCGAGGCCCCCTCTCCGGTGGGAACACCGGTGGTGGACCAGCATGGGGCAGTGCTGGCAGCCCTTGGGGTGGTGGCCTCCGTTTATGACAGGGCCAGGACGGGGAAAGGCCATAAGGTGGAGGCAAGCCTTCTGGGATCGGCATTGGATCTGCAGCAGGAAGCCCTGGGGTACTACCTCAATGGCGGACAGTTTACAGAGCGCCCCACCACCGGGCTCAGCACCAGGTTCCACCAGTCTCCCTACGGCGTGTACAGGACCGGGGACGGCTGCATCACCCTTTCCCTGGTTCCGGTGGAAAAGCTGAGGGAGCTGTTTACGCCGGGATGTCTGGACGGATATACCTCCAGGGACCAGATGGAGCGCAGATTGGAGTTTGATGCCGTGGTATGCCGGGAGATGAAGAAAAAGACCACCGGGGAGTGGAAGAAGATCTTCGATGAAAACGGTATTTGGTACGCGCCTGTGAATGATTACCAGGAGGTCCTGGAGGACGAACAGGTCAGGTACAATGACAATATCCTGACCATGCACCATCCCGTTGCAGGGGATGTGCGGGTAGTGGGGCATGCAAACCGCTACGATGGGGAAAATATCAAGATCCGCAAGCTGCCTCCGAAATTGGGGGAGAGCACAAAAAGCCTGATGGAACGCCTGGGTTATGATGAGGAGACCATCAGAAGGTACAGGGAACACGGCATCATTACAATGGAGGAGTGACAGGGATGGAATATATAAATGATCTGCTGAAGGTAGAGGTACAGGATTATGTGGCGCTGGTGACGATCGACCACCCGCCGCTCAACATACTCACCCTTAAGCTGAGCGCGCAGATGAGGGATACCCTTCACTGCCTGGAGGAGGACGATGCGGTCCGGGTGGTGGTGCTTCGCGGGGCAGGGGAAAAGGCATTCTGTGTGGGAGCGGATATCAAGGAGTTTCCACAGGTGTGGGATGATGTGATCGGGAAAAAGCTGATGAACGAAAACCTGGCAATTGACGCCATTGAGCTTTTGGACAAGCCGGTTATTGCGGCCATGGAAGGCAATACCCTGGGCGGGGGATGCGAGATTGCCATGGCCGCGGATATCCGCATCATGAGCCAGGAAGGCAGGATCGGGCTCCCGGAGATCAATCTGGGAGTGTTTCCGGGGAGCGGCGGGCTGTTCCGGCTTGCCAGATATGTGGGGATCGCAAAGGCCTATGAGATGCTTTACACGGGAACTATCCTGGATGCCGGGGAGGCGCTTCAGTGCGGCCTGGTAAACAGGGTCGTGCCCCGGGGGCAGACGGAGGCGGCTGCCATGGAGATGGCAGGGATCATTGCGGACAAACCCTTTGAGGCGATCAAACTTATAAAGAAAGGGGTAAGACAGCTGTGGCAAAAGACCACGGAAGAGAATTTTTACCCTAATCTGGAATTCAGCAGAACGGTTTTTAAGACGCCTGACTGTGCAGAAGGGGTGGATGCATTTATCCATAAGCGCCAGCCCCGGTTCAGCAAATAACCAGGAGAGTGGAAATGAATATAACAATCGACATTTTAGTGATCGGCGCCGGAGGCGCCGGCTGCAGGGCGGCCATAGCGGCCGCGGACTGCGGAACCTCGGTTCTTCTGGCAAGCAAAAAGCCCTTGGGGGAGTCCGGGGCCACCAGTTATCCGGTGGCGGAGATGGCGGGATATAATGCAGGGGATGTCTCCATTCCCATGGATGTGCAGATGCATTACAACGATATCATCGAGGCTGGACAGGGAATGGCGGACGAAGAGCTGGCGGCCATTGTTGCATCCAGGGCTCCGGAAACCATAAGGCAGCTGGAAGAGTGGGGAGTGAAGTTTGAGCATGAGAATGAGGGGTATTATGTGTTCCGCAGCTGTTTTTCCCATTACCCCAGGACCCATGTGATCAAAGGACACGGTGAACCCGTGGTAAGAGCCATGAAGGACCAGATCCATGCGCGGCCCAATATAACGGTGATGGATGATGTCACTATCATGGGTCTGTATGTCAGGGATGGCTGCTGCGTGGGGGCCTGCGGCCTGGCGGGCCGGGAGATGGTATACATTAACTCCAAAGCCGTCATTCTGGCTTCAGGAGGATGCGGTCAGGCGTTTGAGCGCAATATGAATCCAAGCGATGTGACCGGTGGCGGTTATTCCATGGCATACCACGCGGGGGCAGATCTGGTGAACATGGAGTTTATGCAGATTGGAATGGGTTTTTCCTGGCCCGTTGTGAACATTTTCAACGGATACATATGGGAGACAAAACCAAGGCTGTCCGACCGGGAAGGAAAGGATATCTTTGAGGAGGTCCTTCCTCAGAATCTTACGCCGGACCATGTGATGCACGAGCACAGGAAGCATTTCCCGTTTTCCAGCAGTGACGATTCAAAATACCTGGAGGTGGCTGTCCAAACCGCGGTCAAGAATGGGCGCGGCACACAGCGGGGAGGGATCAGGGCTGACTTTTCCCACATTACGGATGAATACGTGAACAGCCTGAAGGATGACTGCGGGATCCACCACATGTGGCCCATTGCAAGGGATTATTTAAGATCCCGGGGCGTGGATCTGCTGCTGGACCAGGTGGAAGTGGCCTGTTATGCACACGCCATCAACGGCGGGGTGCGGATCAATACAAAGGGCATGTCCTCCATACAGGGACTTTACGCAGCGGGCGAATGTGCGGGCGGACCCCATGGAGCGGACCGCCTGGGGGGCAATATGATGGTGACCTGCCAGGTGTTTGGGGAGATTGCAGGCACCAGCGCGGCTGAGTATGCGCTGAGGACCCAGCATGCGGAACATGTGGAACATCTCAGAGATCCCCACATGGAGGAGATGAAGGCGCTGCTGCACCGGAAACTTGACTGCATGGGGATGTTAAACCGGCTGAGAAAGGCTGCCCAGGACAATCTTCTGGTGGCCCGGACCGAAGATGGGCTTACCCAGGTGTTAAATGTGGCCGGGGAACTGGAGGGGGAGATGGTGCATGCAGATACCTGCCAGGAGATATACCCGGAAAATATCGATCTTTACCACATGCTCACAACCGTGCGGATCATGGCCCGGTGCGCCCTGGAGAGAAGAGAAAGCCGGGGATCCCATCACCGTGCGGATCATCCCTTTAAGGACGAGAGATTTAACAAACCTGTAACCATACGAAAGAACGGCTAAGTGCCTTTCTGAAATAAATCCAACAAAGGAGAAGGAAATTATGAAGAAACACGTATTAGCATTAGCAATGGCAGCATCCATGGCAGCGCTCACAGCATGCGGCTCCATGCCTGGTATGGGAGTGACACAGGCGCCGGCCACTGAAGCGGCCAAGACAGAGGCGGCTAAGGCGGAGGAAGCACAGTCCGGCGACAGCAAGGCAGAGATACCTGCGCCTGCCGCTGACGACAAGGTTTATACGCTGAAGATCTCCACTTCCCAGACCGACCAGTCCCTGATCACCCAGGCATATATGAAGCTTGCGGACCGGGTAAAGGAAAATTCCAACGGACGCCTGGAAATCGAGGTATTCCCCTCCAGCCAGCTGGGCAATGACGAGGACGTGATCGAGCAGGCCATCCAGGGGGCAGGGATCGCCGTGAACACGGATGCGGCCAGGATGGGTACCTATGTAAAAGACATGGGCATCCTGATGATGGGATATTTTGCGGATAATTATGAGGAATGCCGTAAGATTACGGAGACAGACACGTTTAAGGGCTGGGAGAATGAACTTGCAGACAAACACGGAATCCGGGTGCTGGCATTTGACTTTTATGACGGGCCCAGGCATTTCATGACCAATAAGGAAGTTAAGACGCCTGAGGACTTAAAGGGGCTGCGTGTAAGGACCATTGGTGCAGAGGTGTGTACGGAGTCCATTGAAGCCATGGGAGGAACACCCATTGCCATGGCGTGGGGCGAGGTGTACAACGGCATTCAGTCCAAGGCACTGGACGCCTGTGAGGCGCAAAATACATCCACCTATCCGTCCAGAATTTATGAGGTTTGCAAGTACCAGACCAAGACAGGCCACTTCCAGCTTCTTCAGGCCCTGGTGTGCGGCGAATCCTGGTTTAAGAGCCTGCCTGAAGACCTGCAGAAGATCCTGGTGGACACTGCAAGGGAAGTGGGAGCGGAGAGTGCAGCAGATGTTTTGACAGAAGCGGAGAACTGTGAGAAAAAGATGGTGGAAGCCGGACTGACCATTGTGGAGCCGGACGTGGAGGCATTTAAGACAGCGGTGGAGCCGGCCTATGAGAAATTGGGTTATACGGAACTTCGTGAGCAGCTTTACAAAGAGATAGGAAAGACCAACTAAAGATTGCAGAAAGGTTTGGATGGCAATGAAAAGAATATCGGATATTACCCTCAAAGTCGAAGAGATCCTGGCCGCCGGCCTCCTTTGCCTGATCTCGGTCCTGGTGTTTGGCTCAGCCGTGGCCAGAACCATAGGCGTGCCTATTAACTGGGCCCAGGACATTGCGCTGCTGGCCTTTGCATGGCTGACCTTTCTGGGCGCGGACGTGGTGGCCAAATCCGGACGGCTCATTAATATTGATATGTTGACCAATCAGCTGCCAAAGGTGGTGCAGAAGCTCCTTGGGATCGTATTTGATATGATGATGTTGCTGTTCCTGTTTATTTTGATCGTGTATGGATTCCTGCTTGTGTCCCAGAGCTGGAGCCGTATGTTCAATACATTAAAGCTCAGCTATGCATGGTGCACCCTGGCTGTTCCTGTGGGAGCGCTCCTTCTGTTTACCACGGCGGCGGGCATGCTTGTAAGGGATATCAGAAAACCTGCAAAGGATTGGGGGCGGAGGGCATCATGTTAAACGCAATTGGGATATTTATGATTTTTTTGTTTTTAGGCATGCCGGTTGCATTTGCAATTGGAATATCAGGATTTATATTTTTCCTCATGAGGCCGGAGATACCGTGGACCATCCTGGTCCAGAAATCTCTGTCCACCACCCAGTCCTTTACCATGCTGGCGATCCCACTGTTCATATTTGCCGGAAACCTGATGAACAACACGGGCATTACCTCCAGGCTGGTGAAGCTGGCCAATGTTCTGACAGGACACATGTATGGCTCCATTGGCCAGGTATCCGTGGTCCTGTCCACCCTCATGGGCGGCGTGTCGGGATCGGCTGTGGCGGATGCGGCCATGGAGTGCCGTATCCTGGGGCCGGAGATGACAAAGCGCGGGTATGCCCCGGGCTGGTCCGCGGCCATCAACTGCCTGTCCGGCCTGATCGTGGCCACCATCCCCCCGTCCATGGGCCTGATCCTCTACGGCACAGTGGGGGAGGTATCCATTGGGCGTCTGTTTATCGCAGGCTTTGTACCGGGCTTTATCATGTGTATTTTTATGATGATAGCCACATCCTGGTCAGCCCGCCATTTCGGCTATAAGCCGGACCATGAAAAGCCCTCCTCCCTCAGGGAGATTGGGAAAGCCTGCATTGAAAGTATCTGGGCACTGCTCTTCCCGGTCATCCTGATTGTCTTAATCAGGGGCGGAGTGATGACGCCATCGGAATCAGGGGCATTTGCCGTATTTTATGCCCTGGTGGTGGGGGTATTTGTGTACAGGGAGCTGACCTGGGAGAAATTTAAGGAATGCCTGATCGACAGCGTAAAAGATATTTCTGTTATTACCATGGTCCTGGCATTTTCCGGGATCTTCAGCTACGGGGTGGTGTATGACCAGCTGCCAAAGGATGTTGCCTCCTTCCTGGTAGGCATGACCAGCAACCCAACCGTCATGCTGTTTCTGATCATTGTCATGCTGATTGTGTGCGGCATGTTTATGGAGACAACGGTCATTACCCTGATCGTCACCCCCATCCTTCTGCCGGTCATCAGACAGTACGGCATTGATCCGGTACAGTTTGGAATCATCATGATGACCACGGTAACCATGGGCTGTTCCACGCCTCCCGTGGGCGTGGCTCTGTATACCTGTTCCTCTATTATGGACTGTCCGGTGGAGGAGACCACAAAGTACTCCTGGCCCTTATTTGTGGCGATTTTTGGAACCCTTTTGATCTGCATTTTCCTGCCTGACCTGATCCTCTTTCTTCCGAATCTGGTATATGGGCCGTCCATGTGACCAATGGGCAAATTCAATGGTTTTATAAGGTGGCTGCCATGCTTTGCGTGGCAGTTTTCTTTGCCCTCATCTGTCATAAACATCCAATTCTTTACATACCCTAGAAGTAGCTGAAACGGCAGCTTCCCGTTTCGACTAAATGTGATGGGATAGAGTGTGGAGGGGTTGGAAAATGAACGAGAAGTACGTGGAAGCCTTAGAGCAGTATGAGATGGATGTAATATCAGTGAGAAAGGGCCGCGGTTCATGGATCTGTGAGACCAGGAACGGCTGCAGGCTTTTAAAAGAATACCGTGGAACGGTTAAACGCCTGGAATTCGAGGACGAGGTTCTGGGGATATTGGATACCAGGGGAAGCCTTAGGGCTGACCGGTACATCAGGAATAAAGAGGGAAGCCTTCTGACAATGACAGGAGACGGAACGCGCTACATACTAAAGGATTGGTTTATGGACAGGGAATGCAACATAAAAGACGGCTTTGAAATCCGTCAGGCATTGTCGCGCCTTGCCATGCTGCACGGTCAGCTGAGAACCGTGGAATTTAAGGAGGAGTGGAGCATGGGCTCCATCCTGTCCGAATCCCTGGAGGAAGAACTGGAGCGTCATAACAGGGAAATGCAGCGGACACGCAATTATATCCGCGGCAAACGGAAAAAATCCGAATTTGAGCTCTGCGTTATTGGAAATTACAATATGTTTTATGAGCAGGCCCTGGAGGCGGTGCAGGGGATCAGAAGCTTGTGGACGGAGAATGCAGTGGATTCCGAGTATGATGCCCTGGAGGCAGCGGAGATAAAGAACCCCAGGGGACCAAAGGGGGCGGTGCAGACTGCCGTACCTTCGGACCGCACAGGGAAAAAACCCGCATTCCTGTGCCATGGTGACCTGGACCAGCATCATGTGCTCATGGGGCCAAACTATACGGCTATTATCGAGTATAACCGTATGCACCTGGGGATCCAGGTCTCAGACCTATACCGGTTCATGCGTAAAGTCATGGAGAAGCACGGATGGAATGTGGACCTGGGATTATCCATGCTGGACTCCTATGAGCGGATCCTGCCCATGGACCGTCAGGAATTGACCTGCCTGTATTATCTGTTCCTGTATCCTGAGAAATACTGGAAACAGCTGAACTTTTATTACAATGCCAATAAGGCATGGATACCGGGCCGGAACATTGATAAACTCCACGGTCTGGAGGAACAGCAGCAGCAGAGGAATCACTTCCTGAAACGCCTTCAGGCTGACTGCGGGGTGTGATTAGTGTAAATTAATCAAGGCTTGTACTTCCTTTTTTTTGCCTGATATAGTATAATCTTAAGCATAATATGCAGGCAGATTATGCCTAATACTGCATTCAGGAGGGAGTATATTTATGAAAGATTACATGAAGATATACCAGGAATGGTTATCAAACCCCTATTTTGATGAGGCCACAAAAGAAGAGCTCCGCGCCATTGAGGGCGATGAGAATGAGATTAAAGAGCGTTTCTATATGGATCTGGAGTTCGGTACAGCCGGACTGCGCGGCGTAATCGGTGCAGGCATTAACCGTATGAATATTTATGTGGTAAGGCGTGCAACCCAGGGCCTTGCCAACTATATTATCAAACAGGGCGGCGCAGACAAGGGTGTTGCCATTGCCTATGATTCCCGCCACATGTCACCGGAGTTTGCCATGGAGGCGGCCATGACCCTGGCAGCCAACGGTATTAAGGCATACAAGTTTGAGTCGCTGCGCCCCACGCCGGAGCTGTCCTTTGCAGTCCGGGAGCTGGGCTGTATTGCCGGCATCAACATCACAGCCAGCCACAACCCGCCTGAATACAACGGCTATAAGGTATATTGGGAGGACGGCGCCCAGTTTACACCGCCTCATGACAAGGGCGTTACTGATGAGGTGCTGGCCATTGAGGATCTGTCCACGGTAAAGACCACGGACGAGGCATCCGCAGCGGCAGCGGGCAAGTACCAGGTGATCGGCAAGGAGATTGATGACAAGTATATTGCCCAGGTAAAGGCCCAGGTTGTGAACCAGAAGGCCATTGACGAGATGCAGGACCAGATCACCATTGTGTATACACCTCTCCACGGAACCGGTAATATCCCGGCCAGAAGAGTGATGGAGGAGATCGGCTTTACCCATGTCTATGTGGTGCCTGAGCAGGAACTGCCGGACGGTGATTTCCCGACTGTAAGTTATCCCAACCCGGAAGCCGAGGAAGCATTTGCCCTGGGCCTTAAGCTGGCCAGGGAAAAGGATGCGGACCTGGTTCTGGCAACAGATCCGGATGCCGACCGTCTGGGCGTATATGTAAAGGATGCCCGTTCCGGCAATTATATTCCTCTCACAGGCAACATGTCCGGTTCCCTGCTATGCGAGTATGTGCTCAGCCAGAAGCAGGCGGCAGGTAAGATACCAGCCGATGGCCAGGTGATCAAGTCCATAGTTTCCACCAACCTGATCGATGCGGTTGCAAAGGAATACGGATGCCGGCTCATTGAGGTGCTCACGGGCTTTAAGTGGATTGGACAGCAGGTGCTTAAGAACGAGAAGACAGGCCAGGGAACCTATCTCTTTGGAATGGAAGAGAGCTATGGCTGTCTCATCGGCACCTATGCCAGGGACAAGGACGCGATCTCGGCCACGGCAGCGCTGTGTGAGGCAGCAGCCTACTACAAGCAGAAAGGCATGACCCTGTGGGATGCCATGGTGGCTATGTACGATAAGTACGGCTACTATAAGGATGCGGTCAAGTCCATCGGCCTGTCCGGCATTGAAGGACTGGCCAAAATCCAGTCCATTATGGAGACACTGCGGGCCAATACGCCGGAAGCGGTGGGAAGCTACAAGGTTATCTCAGCAAGGGATTACAAGTTAGACACCGTCAAGGACATGACTACCGGAGAAGTGAAGCCCACCGGACTTCCGTCCTCCAATGTACTGTATTATGACCTGAATGACGGCGCCTGGATCTGCGTAAGGCCTTCAGGAACAGAGCCCAAGATCAAGTTCTACTACGGGATCAAGGGAAGCTCCATGGAGGATGCGGAGGCAAAGGCAGAGGCCCTGGGAGCAGCCGTGATGGCCATGGTGGATCAGATGATGTAAGTGAATATCATGAATATTATAGGGGATGCCCGGCGGCGTAAGCTGTCCGGCATCCCTTTTTGGCGCAGGGCGCCCCGTGCATGAGCGTTTACCAGGTGACGATTTTATCGATCAGCTCTCTCTGTTCATCCGTGGATTTGTTAAGGTAAATGCGCGTGGTTTCAATGCTGTCATGTCCCATCAGATCTGCCAGCAATGAGATGTCATTAAAATTTGCAAGAAAATTTTTGGCAAACCGGTGCCGGAAGGCGTGGGGATACACGGTATCCTCAGGTATGCCGTAGCGGCGGGCCAGCACCTTTAACTGGCTGCTGATGCCTCTTGGGGTGATGGGATCCCCGTGGGAGTTGGTAAAGAGAAAGCCGGATACAACGCCTTTTTCATGGACCCAGTCCAGGGCTTCCTGGCAGAGGGCATCGGGAAAGTAGATCCTGCGCACCTTTCCGCCTTTTGAGCATAGGTCCATATACCCCATCTCCAGGTGTTCCGCCTTGATTTGTATCAATTCACTGACCCTGGCTCCGGTGCAGGCCAGGAACCGGACCACAAAATACCAGTACATGTTGCCATCGGATTTCAGGGAATCTTTGAATCTCATATAATCTTCCTGGGAGATCACGCGGTCCAAAAAAGAAACCTGCTGCGTCTGCACCACAGGGAGACGGAAGGCGTCACGGCTGTCCCTATGGCAGTCCGAGGGAAATCCAGTGTTGTCCGAAGCAGCCCTGCTGCCATCGGAATCCGGCCCTTTGTTGTCCAAAGCCATTCCAATGCAGTCCAGGTACCTGTTGATCCCATAGATCCGGTTGTTGACCGTGGCAGCCGTATAGTGCTGCACCAGATAATCCTTATACAGCATCAGATTGGTCGTATTCAGTTCATCGAACAGGGAGTAGTAGAGCCGGCATGAGGCCAGACAGCTTTTAATGGTATTAGGGGAGGCGTCCCGCCTTTTCAGATAATGGATAAAATTTAATTCTGCTTCTTCAGGCATCTGTCTTGATGCGCACATAAAAATCACAACCTTTTATAACAAGTGACTGATGGCTTACGGATCACCAATTCACCACCTGATTAAAAATCTGCGCCTGTTCGGTGCTGGTTCTTCTCAGGTAAATGCGGGTGGTCTCAATGCTGTCATGCCCCAGTAAATTGGAGAGAAAAGCAATATCACCGCCATTTTCAATAAAGTTCTTTGCAAAGCGGTGGCGGAACGAGTGTGGGTAAACTACCTTGGGGTCCAAATTATACCGGCAGGCATAGGTCTTTAACTGCGCCCGTATGCCCGAGATGGATATACAGCTTCCCAGGTGGCTCAGAAACAGGGGCCCGGTGCGTCTGCCCTCTGCCTTAAGCCAGTCCATGGCGTCCTTTTGCAGGGAAGATGGGATATAGATGCGCCTCATTTTATTTCCCTTTGAATAAAGATCCTTGTATCCCCTGTGCACGTCCGCTACCTGGAACATCACCAGTTCGCTGACCCGGACACCGGTGGCGGTGATGAATCTGACAATAAAGTAAAATGTGTACTGTTCATCTTCCCAAAGCCTGCGCTTTAAGTATTCATAATCAGCCTGGCTGATGACATGGTCCAGATAGCTTTTTTGCTGGACGCGGACGGCACGGATCTTATAATCCCTGATCCCCAGGAATTTCAGGAAACAATTCAATGCCCGGATGCGTATGTTGACGGTCTGCGGTTGGTAATGATCCATGAGGGAGACCTTATAAAGGCTGATGTTGTCCGGTGACAACCGGTCATAACAGGAGTAAAAATGTTTCACCCCATATACATATGCGGTTATGGTATTGGAAGCCATATTTTGCCGCAGCAGATAGTCCTGGAATGCGTCTAAGGCTTTGCTCAGCTCCTGGTTTTCAGCGGCTGCATGGGCGGAGGTTTCTGACGTTTGCATGCTGATACACGACCCTTCTGTAATTTATCGAATATAGTAGCATAAATATTTAACAAAATAAATGTACAGTTGTTAAAAACCTGTCCAATTTGCCAAATTTCCATAAAAAAATTCCAGGATACTCGCCCCCCTGGCGGGACAGTGCTGGGAAAAATAGACAATATGAGGAAAACTGTCACCCTGCAGGTAAAAATATAAGTGGTATGTGAAGGGGTATAAAAATACCCCCATACCACTTATCATAATATGTTGTAACTGTTCAGGACGGCGTATCTTCTTGACCGGTCATGCCGTCCAAGAAGCATCGGATGTCCATCGGATGTGAAAATGGGTGCAATATGTCATTGATTGACAACGCCCGGTCCCAGGCTCTTGTTATCCTGCTCCGTCTTGGCGGATGGATTGCCGTCCCAGACACCGCTTGCATCCACATAGTAGCCGTCAGGCGTTATGCTGTCTGTTTCCATATAGGCGGCGATGTTAAAATAGTACCATTTCCCATCCGTATCCTGGACCCAGGTGGATGCAGCATAGTATCCGTTCTTTCCAACATACCGCCATCCCTTATCATCCTGGACCCACCCCGGGTGATAGCTGGTTTTTTCACCGCTGGAATTGACATAATATCCGTCCGGCGTAATGGTGTCGGCCAGCATGATGCCATTTTCATCCATATAATACTGCTGGTCGCTGACTTTCAGCCATCCATTGCTTACATAGGTGCCGTCCGGCTTCAGGTAACGGTATTTGCCGTCCTCATCCTGCTGCCATCCGGGGGTGACGGTCCCCACATAGGCCCCGGCATCGGACCCGTCCACATTGATCAGGTATTTCCGCACTTCCGGGGGAAGATCGCCTGGATTAACTCCTCCCGGCAGACTGACCACATCAATGTAGCGTTCCCTGGAGGGCAGGACCTTATTGTTTGTCACCAGTGTGATGCGCAGGGCAGGTTGTGTGCCTTCCGGGAGGGAGGGCTGGTTTTCCGGAATTGCCCAGACTCCGTTTGCATTTACAAGGTCCGGCGCCTGGCCCCAGGGCCTCCCCGCCGTATAATCAAAGGTATACGCGTAATCATAACCCCTGTTCAGGATCACATCACTTTCCTGAATGGTATTCCCGCCCACCAGGATCGCAAAATAATAACCGTTTCCGCAGTCAATGGGTCTCCACTCAAAAAGATAGGCGCCGCAGTTTTCCATGGCCGTGGCGGCGGCATCAGTCTGGTCTGCATATACAGATGCAGCAGATGACATGGCCAGGATCAATGCCATACCCAGCCCTAACAAATTTTTCTTTAACATATGGACCTCCTGTCATTTCTGTTCTCCGCAAAAGGAAGAGTATTTATCAGCTGACGCCAAAAAGGCGTTATGACCAACATATTGCTATATCAGCCATAACGCCTCCCCCTTAAATCATGTCAGTGCGGTTTAAGGCAATATCAGGAATTAGTCCTCAACATAAACGCCTTCGATGGTTCCGCCCTTCTTAACTACATAGTAGTAGTCGTTTCCATCCTTGTTCTTGCTGTTGCTGTCAATTACCTTACCGGAAGTATTAACCAGGATGTACTCAACACCCTCCTCAGCCGCATCGGTACTGAGTACATAAGCTTCCTTCAGATCCTTGGCTTTCTTGGAAACATGACCGATATCAACAGACTCGTTTTCAGTCTTGTCGCCGATTGCGTCTACCAGTCCTGCATCATCAATAAAGTCAGCAGCGTCATCCAGCTTCTTGTAAGTTACAGTCTTCTTATTTGTGGTGGAATCTGTAGTGGTTGTCTTTTTAACTACAACGTACTTGTCATCGGAGTCTGCTCTCAGAAGCATACCGGACTGGTACAGCTTATCGTCCTTCTCGCCTGTTACGCCAGCGCCCTTGTTTCCGCCGGACTTCTCAAAGTAGAAGTTGTGGTTCTCGCCGTCAACAGAAACAGTGGTCTTGCCGGTTCTCATGGAGCCGTCATCGCCGCCGCCGAAGTAGTAGCACTTGAAGCCGTTGGTCTCATAGTAATCAGCTGCATTGTCAAGGAAATTATCCTCATCGTCAAATGGATAGTAATCATCATCATCCGCTTTTACGATCAGGTTCTGGTTATCCTTATCCTCATAGATGAACTTCAGGCCGTTGATCATACGTCCATCATTCCTGAATGCATACTTTTTGCCCTTGATGGTCTTGAACTCACCGGCATACAGGTTGCCGCTGCCGTCTGCATAGTACCATGCCTCTTCATCATCATCATATTTTTCATCGTTGAGATATTCAGCGGATACTACCTTGAACCATCCCTTGCTTACGCGGGCACCGTCATCCACACTGCTGAAGTATTTCCATGCCTGTGTATAATGGGAGTCTTTTCCGCTGCCGGTAAGGATGCCGTCTCCATTGCCGTCTGTACCGCCAATTGCGTAAGACTGTGTTCCTACGCCGCCTGCGCCGCTGGTGCCTTTTTGTGCCACGGAACCGGAAGCAGTAGTGCCTGCACTGTAATTGCTTTCTTTCTTAAGGTCATCCTCATCCAGGGACCACTCTGCAACCATTGCGCCATACTCGTCAAATGCGTACTTTCTGCCGTTGATGGTCTTGTCTTTTGTGCGGTCTCCGTTTTCTGCATATACTTTCTTGCCGTTGGATTTGAAGTAGAACCAGCGGCTCTGATCCTCGTCATCATTAAATGCAGCAGCAGTATATTTGTAATCGTCCTCGGTTGCTTCATCATAGGTGATATCCAGCTGGATCCAGCCAACTGTCATTGCACCGTCATCCTCGCCGCCGAAGTAATAAACGCCTTCCTTGAAGCCGTCCCCGTCTGAGTCGTCAACGCGCTCTGCGCTGTCATCATCAACCCATCCAAAGAGCATCTTGCCATCTTCGTCAAACGCATATTTCTTGCCGTTGATGGTCTTTAAGGAAACCTTGTCATTGTCGCCATTGGTTAAGGCCTTGCCGTTTGCCTGGAAGTAGTACCAGTAATGCTCCGGCTCGTCATCCTCACCTGCGTCCTCGTTCTCAATGGCAACCCACTGGTTTGCAGCCATCACACCGTTGATGTCCACATAGTAGTAGTTATCGCCATCCTCAATCAGGGTATCAATGGCCATCTCGCCATCGCTGTCCAGGTAATACCAGTTGTTCCCGGATTTCTTCCACTGATCGGTTGCGCGCTCGCCGTCTCTGTTGTAGTATACCCAAGTACCATCTTCCTCAGCCCATCCTGTAGCTGCAAAAGAAGTCATGGATGCACCAATAGCGAGCAGTGCTGCTGTTGATAATACAGCAACTAATTTTGTCTGCTTTCTCATAATTAATGCACTCTCCTTTTTCTTTTTGAAATACTTTTTGAAATTCCTTTAT